>OGXJ01000392.1_pt1 | contig 35472 bp, 31 predicted proteins | sample 1576231 | NCBI WGS metagenome assembly OGXJ01 (sample SAMEA3541539, study PRJEB24748) | human gut metagenome | biome: human gut; feature: human-associated habitat; material: faeces | place: China | collected 2012
AAGCAAAAAAGGAGGAAGCATTACTGGCTGACGGCAGCAGTGACTCCCTCTTAAAAGTCCCGCGGACGCAAACTCGGCTTTGAGCCACACGGTGTATGCAAACCACATCTCTCATTGAGGTATATCCCGGCTGGTCAAACCACTGATACGGATATACATGCACACCATTACTCAACACCTGTAGTTTATTCACACTGTTTCGCGAATCGAACCCATAATTCTCAGCCAACCGCATCTGCACCATAGGTATTATGGTCATATCATACCGCAATTCCTGTGGCAGTTTATCATTGTGTGAACGTATGAAATGCCTGTGCTCATAATACTCAAGACTCTCCTTGATAAACGGATGTTCTTTCTCTGCACCGAAACAATGAGAAGTCAACGCGGTAAAATCCTCTTTTCCTTGCGCATGATGCACATAATACTCGCGTCCGATGAACATACCGTCGTTCAGGAAAGGATCGAATGACTTAAACATGTCGACATCCGTATCAAGCCAGATTCCGCCATAATGATATACGGCATACAGCCTTACGAAATCAGCGGCAAATGCCCACTTTCTTACACTCACAGCCTCGTTTGCGAACACATTATTACATTCCGCCAACTTCTTCGCATCCCACAACATGAACTCATAGTCAGGCAAGACCTTCTTCCATGTGTCCATACACTCTTTCAGAAATTCCGGATACGGATCGCCACTAAACCAAGAATAATGTATAAGTTTCGGTATCATCTTTTTTATAATTTAATTCAATCCCTTAATCCTTAAATACATCTTATTCAATAAGAAATATAACGTGACATTAAAATTTGCAATATAAATTTTTGGAGTATTAAAGCAATGAAAACCTGATTCCCTATACTTTAATATCAAAACGCGCAACTTATTTTTAACATATTTTTTATCTAAATCCTTAACTTTAGATGCCGCATATAATAAACTCCTTACCATAATCAGCAATCTGTTTTGTAACCAACCCTCTGCAGAAATATTGTTTGATACAATATAATTGTAAATATTATCCAATACTACCAATGTGTCATCAACAATTCGTTTTTCCGTATCAGAATTGTGTGTTGCTGAGTCTAAACGTTGTCTATAAACATATGATTCTATTGGAAGCTGTATCGGATAGTTGCATTTCATCATACATTTAAGTTGAAACTCCTGATCTTCTGCTATCTTAATACCACATGTGAATCTTATTTTATTTTCTTCTATTAAGGATCTCTTAAATAACATTCGTGGATTGTGAAAGCAAACATTCTGCAACAAAAAATCATTCTTGTCCTTACTCAAATATTCTTTTACAGAAACTTTATTATTATAAGAACCATTCGTAAAATACAGCATTCCCATTTGTACCAAATCACAATCCGAATATTTATTTATATACGACAAAATCTGTGGTATTGAATAATCTTTTATAAAATCGTCCCCATCCACAAACCAGATCCATTCTCCACGCGCAACATCCAATCCGACATTACGCGCTGTAGAGACACCACCGTTCTCTTTATGTATCACCCGCACACGCTCATCTTTCGCTGCATACTCATCACATATTGCAGGACATCCGTCCGGGCTGCCGTCATCCACAAGTATCAGTTCCCAGTCTCCATTCTGGCAGATTATACTATCTACGCATTCCCTAATGTATTTCTCGACTTTATATACAGGAACGATAATAGAAATAAAAGGACTTGCCATATTCACTCTCACATTATATTCTGAATAAATGGATATTTATTTGCTTTATTATAAAGCATACATATAAATTCATAGCTCCTTTTTTTCAAGAATAAAGGAGCCCATAACATAATAGAAAAAGTTAAGGGTTTATATACTCTATATAGTTTTTCACATTCAACTTTATATCTCGAAAGCAATGGCTTATTTTTAAACAGGACATTGTTAACCATCCACATATTGATATCTTTTATCCTACGTTTATAGAAATTTCTGATATACTTTGGATAGTTTGAGGATATGCTCATTACTCTTCGATACATCTCGAAATTATCACCTATATATTTTTCTCCCAATTCACGGTTTGTTGCTGAGCCGGGTCTCATAACCTGACTATAGAGGCAATCCTCCAAAATCAGCAATTTATTTACATAAAGATAATATTTCAATATAAACTCCCAGTCTTCGGCATAATCTAAATTTGTCAAGAAATGCAACTTGTTATCTTTTATAATATCACTCTTAAAAACGTAAGACCATACAAAACCATGAAATATGTTTTTACGACACACCTCTTTAAGAGTCAGACAAGTTGATACCTTACAAACATCATGTCTAAATGTTTGTTTCCCGTCTATATAATACCATCCATAATGGATTAAATCAACGTCGTCATTTAAATATCCCTGTATAATAGAAAAAAAATTAGTGTCTATTACATCATCACTATCGACAAATACAACATATTTGCCATGAGCTTTTTCTAATCCCAGATTTCTGGCAGAGCTAACTCCTCCATTTTGCTTATGAAAAACATTAACCTTATCATATTTTAATGCATATTCATTACAAATAGCTCCACTGCCATCAGTACTGCCATCATCTATCAATAATAACTCATAATTTTGGAAGTCCTGACTCACAATATGTCTTATACATCTCGATAAAGTATCATAAGAGTTGTAAACTGGAACTATAATTGAGAATAACGGTTCTACCATAAGCGATTCAAACTTATATCAATTTCTAACAGTCCAAAAATATCGCATAAAAATATCCAATAAAATATATAATTTATAATTGAATAAAATATAAATCAAAACATTGCTGTTAAGTTTTTTATTATTAAAATGATCTTTATTGTATTTTTCTGATCTTAACTTTATCAAATTCTTCTTTCTTTCATGGTATTTAATGATGTTATCACTTTTATACATGGCCTTAATAATTCTCAGAATCTGTCCAAAGTTCATACATAAAACCTCTCTTTTCCCATTTGACAACTTATCATATATTTTCTGGCTTATATTTGTTATTCTTTTATATACATATAATTCTTTCTCCCAATTCTGAAATTTTACATTTAAACCATCTTCATGTCCTTTTTCATAAACATATCCATATTCATCAGCAAAAATAATAGTGTTACATCTATAAAAAAAGTCTAAGACAAAAAGGCTATCTTCACCATGCCATATTGTTTCATCAAAATGTATATTATTTTCTTTCAAGACTTTATTTCTAAACGCAGACGTCCAGATAACCCCAACATTTCTGATTATATCAAAATCTTGTATATCTATTAGCTTATACTTATATTTATGCTCTGCAGGAGTTGCATAGTATTCTACAATAATATCAGGATTATTATCAGATAATTTCAAGATCTGCGATAATCTGTCTGAAAGAATATAATCATCACTGTCAACAAAAACAACATAGTTTCCTCGTGCCTCATCTATTCCTTTATTTCTTGCAGAACTTACTCCACCATTTTTTTTATGAAAGACTTTTATTCTATCATCTTTTTCCGCATATTCATCACATATTACACCAGAATCATCAGAACTTCCATCATCAACTAATAATAACTCAAAATCTCCATATGATTGAGACAATACACTGTCAATACAACGTCTCAAATATCTGGAGACATTATAAACCGGTATTATGATTGAAAAAAAAGGACAATGATCCATAGCTATAATTTATATATAATTTAAAATATCAAGATATCTAATTTAAATTAAACTCTTGTTTTATAATTTTACTGAACTTTATTGCTCCCTTTTCTGACAAATGGCTGGAATTATAAAAATCCTCTATTTTGAAACGTTTATCAAAAAGATAATTTTTGTATTCAATTTCAGGATATATCCGTTTCATTGAATCAACAACTTTGGACAGTTCCAATAATCCACGTTTTGTCAATTTTGCCTGATAGTTTTTATATGCAGGGGGTGTAACAACAATCAATCTAACACTTTTATTCTTACATAATTGTGCTATATTATTAATATTATCCATTCCACCTATCAGTTTTTCTTTTACGGACTCGTCATCATAATCATACTCTGTAGGTAAAGTCTGATTCATATTTAAAGGATTGTGTGCCCCATTTGAATGAAATCCCAAACTATCACATCTTGTCAACGCTTTCATATCATTTGTAAAAAAACGTTTTGCAAATTCGTATTTTGAATTAAATGTTTCCGGCCAAAACAAAAAAGACCATTTTCCGCATCCTATATTCATATACTTATAATACATACATCTATATGTATTATCCATTCCATTTCGCCCTCTTAAAATAGCAGAGATTTCAACATCCTGCCCTTTACTATATTGAAAATTATACGATAATGGCCATATCTCACATTTAAGATTATTAAGTATAGGAAGATATTTTTCCAATAATTCCTTATCATAATAATTTGCTCTGCCCTCTATAGCCATATTAAATACACTGTCGCCTATCAATGCCGGTATTATACCTTGCTCCAACTGTGAATGTCCCATAATAAGTATCTTGACCTTATCATGATTTTTTTCTATGTATTCCTTTTTATAAGAGAATTCATTTGGACGTAAAGCGAGTGCTTTCTCATATAAGAAAATGATACATACCAAAATAATAATAAATAAAATTATTTTTGAGATAAATTTTTTCATAAACTAAAATTGAAAATATATAAAATCAGATTGAGAGCCTGAAAAACTAAGACACATCAATATAATAATTATATAAAATATATTTCTCGTATACATGTTTCTGAACAAATAAACATTATTATTGAATTCCAAACCGTATTCCTTTCTTCTGTTAATCCATTCTACAAGAAGCATTATTACAATAAAGACAAGAACTGATTTTCTACACGAAGGCATACATATAGAAAAATTCGTTACTATTGTCTCGAAAAAACCGAATACATCATGAATACTATCTGATCTGAAAATCACCCATCCTATAGTACAGAAAATAAATGTAATTGATATATTAACAAATTCATTTAATGTAGGAAAACTTTTATTCTCCGCAACAATTCCTTTATACCGTTTCTTATTCATTAATATAAGCGGTATAAATAAAACCGCATGATATATTCCCCATAGCACAAACGTCCAGTTTGCCCCATGCCATATCCCTGAAACAAGAAACACAATAAATGTATTTCTTATAACCTTACTTAATGAACATCTGCTTCCGCCCAACGGAATATAAATATAATCCCTGAACCATGTCAATAATGAAATATGCCATCTTTTCCAAAATTCAGCGACATTTCTTGATAAGTATGGATAACTAAAGTTTTTCATTAATCTGATTCCGAATAATTTTGCAGAACCAATAGCCATGTCTGAATATCCGGAAAAATCGCCATATATTTGGAAAGAATATATTATTGCCGCAAATATAAGTGTCGCACCGTCATAATTCTCATAATTTGAGAAAATAGGATTTACAATGTTTGCGCAATTATCAGCAACGACCACTTTTTTAAATAATCCCCATAAAATCTGGCGCAATCCATCCACCGATTGCTCGTAAGAGAACTTTCTTTTGTTAAGCATTTGTGGTAGCAAATCTGTCGACCTCGCTATTGGACCTGCCAGCAATTGGGGAAAGAAACTTATATATGCGAAAAAAGCTAATATATTGTCTGTTGCCTTAACCTTCTGTTTATAAACATCGATAGTATAGCCTAAAGCTTGGAATGTATAAAAACTTATACCTACCGGCAATATCAATTTCAGACTCCACGAGTCCTTTACATGATAGCCAAACAAGTTCAATAAATCTATAAAACTATCAACAAAGAAATCATAATATTTAAACAGCCCTAATATACCAAGATTTAAAATAATATTTACGATAAGTACAATTTTCTTTACCTTATGTATTTTGGATCGTTCTATTAAAATACCGCTTATAAACGTACACAACGTTGTAAATGCTATAAGCAATAAAAACTTCTCATCCCAGCATCCATAAAATATGTAGCTTGCAATTAAAATAAACAGATTTTGAAATTTTAACGACTTATTCAATAACCAATATACGGTAAAAACTAAAGGTAAAAAAATTAAATACTCTAAAGAATTAAACAACATGACCTAATTTAACATGACCTAATTTATCTTTTGATATAAGATTTTACAATATGAGAAGCTTCTTTTCTAATTGAACAATAAGTTTTTATAATAATAACTTTTATGAAATACGAAATACCGTATTTTTCAATTATAATATTTGTATATGGCTGTAATTTTTTTATATTCTTTAAATAGAATAAAACAGGAGTACTTTTTTTAAATTGATTCAGGAGTAATTCTGCAGAATAGTCATCTCTTTCTATATCATAAATTCCTTTAATACAACGATAATCAGACATTATTCTTCCTTTTTCAGAAGTTCCGGTCCATATACCTCCAGAATGTTTTCTATATATTGCCATATTTCTATGCAACAGATATCCCTTTCCGTTTTTTAATAAACAGAAAAATAATGATAAATCTTTGGAATTCATGTATTTGAAATAATGATTAATTACATTTTTATCATTTCTGTACATACACGTCAATGGCTGTGTTATCCATTTTTTTTTCGAGACGTAATATTTCAAATCAAAAAAACAGAACTTATCAGATAAAACAGGTTGAACAGATGTGTATGATTTAATATTTTCATAATATTCTTGATAAAGATGACAACACACAATAACATCTTTATATCTTTCTAAGATATCCACCTGTTTCTGCAATTTATAAGGATCCGTCCAATAATCATCCCCTTCACACATTGCGATGTATTTTCCTACACATGCTTCGTTCATGATACGGCTTAAGGAGCCGTCATGCTTAGAATATTGGTTTTCCGTTTCATATATCGGTTTTATGATATCAGGATATTTCTCAGCATATTCTCTTATTATAGCAGCCGTTCCGTCAGTGGATGCGTCATCGTGCACTATCGCCTCAAACCTGAAGTTTGTTTTCTGCATGACAAATCCTTCAAGCGCATCACGTATATACTTCTCATGATTATACGCTGTGCATCTTATACTGACCATTATTGGTCTTGTATCTTTTTCTTCATTAATATTCATAAACAGACCTTATTTTACAAACAATCTCTTGTCTAATACCTTAAAAAGAGCCTCTTCCACAAACCTTTGTCTCAGGAAGTCAATTACAATACATACGACAAATATCCCTGCGACACTTGCCAATGCATGCACTACAGCATAATCGGTTGCGAACCATCCGACATTGTCCAACAGGTCCCGCCACAGCCACTGCCGCATTGTGTCGCTGTTTGCGTGAATCAGCAGGACACCGAACATACATGAGGCGACAGTATTGATAAAGCGGCTGTTCCTTATCGATAAATCCTTGAAATACATAAACAGGCATACGGATGTGATAACGGCCATAATATGGTTAGAGTCCGCAACCAGAATGAACTCACGGCCAAGAGTGTCAGTCATTGTAGAGAAAACCAAGACGCTTGCCGCAGAAATTACAATTGAGATTAAGGACATCCAACCCAATCTGATTTTCAGATTACCATATTCCAAGCCATACATCCTGATGTAAGAAGATATAAAGTAAAGAACGCAAAACCACGTGACGTAATTCATCGTAACGCGTATTCTTAATGTCGTTCCTAATACTGTATAAATGAACAGACACAAACCTATAAGAGCCAGATGCCTTTTCTTGTCCAGATTATGTACAAGCGCATTCAGAAAAGGTATGCACAGATAGAAAAGCAAGAAGCATGATGTAAAACCGTCTGCAACACCTTTTATAGGCCAAAACATCTCATATAATACGTTTAAGCCGAAAGCTTTATAACCAGTCAGGACAAATACTGCATTTATCAATATGTTATAGAATTCTATTTGCAGGAGCAGTTTCAGAAATTTGCGCAAAGTTATTTGCGACTTACACATGAAATATCCCGTAATATGAACGAAACAGTTGATGCCCGTCTTGCCCCACATTCCAAACAGATAGAAAAAAACACACCTTAAACGACAATTCATTACCGGGGGGGTGAGATTCTCAATAACTGGAAGTAAACCTGAGTTCACAAGATAATGATGTGCTACAATAAAAACATCACAATTATCCTGTATAACTCAAGATTAGAGTTACGCGCTACTTTATTAATCATAACAATTTTAAGTTATCCAGACAGTTTCCGTAAATTATTGTAGAAGATACAATTGAAAAAGAGTTATCTTGATTATAATATTTATTTAATTTGATTTTTTATCTTCACGAATGCATCTTCTGCAGAACTATACATCATTTTATTTTTTTCAATCAATAATTTAACAATTTCTTCATAATTATTCTCTATTCTTGAAATAGATTCACTTAGCTTTTCTACAAAAAATTTATCAACAACGTCTATTGCATATTCATCCAAATTAAGATTGTTCATCAATCCCCTATGTTTTGGATGATTACATAATGCTATAGATGGAACAGAAAAACCAATAGGAAGTATTTGACCATGTCCTCTCATTGCTATAACAAATCTTGCATATTTATAATATGCCACAGCATCAGGAACATGATCAAATGCAAATAGACTAAAATTCCATATTGAACAATTATCTATACCATCTATAATTTCTTCTGAAATTTTCACATCTTCATATACATGCGGTGCTAAAATTATATGATACTTCTTAGATAACGGATAAAGAACAGATCTCATATTTTGTATGAAAATATCTCTGTTTTTTACGCTACCAAATCTTTTTTCTGATTTATCGTCAGCAATTTGAACAATAATATATTCTTTTTCATAAGGACGTTTATACTCTGTATTTAGTCCAACGAAAAAACCAGGATCCGGTACTTCTGAAGGAATTATCCCAAACTGCTTTATAACTCTTTTAAGACTTCCATCGTTTCTTACCGAGAAAAAACGTGCGCAACGGTTTGTCTCAACTATATGGGCAATTGCTCTTGATGGTATTTCTTCTGAACTCCAATAATTATCACCTATGCCATAAACAATAAAAGGAATTTTAATTTTTTGAATTAAATCTTTTTCAATAAGCCAAAACCAACCATTTGGCCAATGCGATCCATGTATTATTCCACCACCTCCCAATACCAATAAATCATATCTTTTATTCACAACTTCATCAATATAATATTCATCAAAATATCTTCCTTGAATATTAGTATCACCTATAAAATCTACATTCAAAAAGTGACGTAAAAGATTTTTCATTCCTATACCTAAAGCATAGTCACCTATATTATAATTCAAACAATATGTATCTAATATTCTCATTTCTCTTATTTTAATAACATTTCAACCATATCAACGCTAAACACCGGTATATGACAATTATCGAATACATCTTTACGTTCTGCAAAAGAATCATCTATAAATATTGCATTCTCATTATCTACATAACCAGATTTTTTCTCTTTATTTTTAAGATGAATTACTCTATCAAATATTGTATTTATACGTAATTTTTCCAACTGCTTTTCAATATCACCTTCGTGTCTAGATAACAAACTGACTTTTATATTATTATTACGACACTGATAAATAAATGAAACAAGTTGTGTATTAACCTTATTTTTATCTATCACTAAACAATCGTCAAAATCAATAAAAACCTCATTATACTTAATGTCTATTTTAAACACATTATCTAAAGCCCGATCCATTTCTATATTATATTTGTTCTGTATAATACACACATCCTTATCAAAGGCATCAAAAAGTGTTAATTGGGCAAGATTTATCCCACAACCTCTAAACAAAGAAGATGAGCCAGCAAAACGAGCTGCTATTTCTAATAAAAATAATTCTCCATTACCTGCTCTTTTGAATTGTGCAAACCATGCACCACGCATGTCTATTGTACTATTTATTTTTTTTATAATATTCAAAAACTCTTTTTCATTATCATTATAGGGAATTGTATCTACACTGATTCCATTCATTACCCTTTTACGGATTCGGGGAGCACAAAACAACAGTTGACCATGCCGATCCGTAAAGCAATCCACAGTATATTCTTCCCCTGGAAGATATTCACATATTACAAAATCATTATGTGTTGAAGCATATTCTTTTAAAGAATCTAATGAATCGATTTTTTTCGCACCTCTAGAACCATAACCTATATTTAACTTACAGAAAACTGGGAACGAATCTACCTCATCATATTTATATAATTTTGGAACACTAATAATATTCCTTAATTTATCATACGTTTTTTTCTTAGACAAACATAGATTTACAGTATCCTTTACTGGGCTTATTATTTTACAAGCAATTTGTTCTTCATTATTTTTTAGTAACGCAATTACAGAATCCATAGCCGGATAAATTGCATCTATATTATTTTCTGATACAATTTTTCTAATAACATTAATAAAATTAGCATCTGTAATATAAGGAAGGCCTCCTATATAATTCTCATATACAAATCTACCATGATCGTCAACACTACTGGCACCTATAAGATTATAATGTATAGAATATTTTAATGATTTATATATTTCTAATGCTATTTCTGATCCACAAGGGAACACCAATATATTTTTCTTCATGGTTATTATATTTTTATTACATCAATCACTCTTTCAACATCCTCGTCACTCAACGCATGGTGCATAGGCAAGCAAACAACAGTCTCCGCCATTCTGTGCGCATTCGGAAGGTTCTCCGGTCTTGCGCTGTCCAGTCCTCTATATGTGGAGAACTCGCTGATGAGCGGATAGAAGTAACGGCGTCCAAGGACGTTATGCTCTTTCATCTTGAAATAAAGCCCGTCACGAGTCATGCCGTATTTCTCGGCATCAACGAATATCGGGAAATAAGAATAGTTGTGTTTCACTCCCGGCATATCGTCGAAGAACGTTATGCCTTCCACCGGACGCAGAGCCTCACGGTATTTTATTGCCACCTGATGGCGTGCCTCTATCGCCGCATCCACCTGACGGAGATTGAGCAATCCATAAGCCGAACGCACCTCATCCATCTTACTGTTGATGCCAGGTCCTACCACCGTCACCTCATTGGCAAACCCAAAGTTCTTCAGATAGTCTATACGCTTTTTTGTCTCCGCGTCATGCATAACAAGCGCACCGCCCTCAACGGTGTTGTACACTTTCGTTGCATGGAAACTCAGTGTTGACAGATCTCCGGCATTAAGCACACTCTCTCCGTCGACTTCCACACCGAAAGCGTGCGCCGCGTCATATATCACTTTCAGTCCGTAAGTGTCGGCAATCTCCTTTATGCGCTTTGTGTCGCATGGCTTACCATACACATGCACCGGCATTATCGCCGTTGTTTTCGGTGTGATGGCCGCCTCAATCTTGTCTGGGTCAATATTGCCTGTCGCCGGATCGATGTCTACAAACACCGGCTTTATACCGTTCCACCAGAGACTGTGTGTCGTCGCCACAAAACTGTACGGTGTGGTTATCACCTCGCCTGTTATGCGCAGAGCCTGCAATGCCGTTATGAGCGGCAGTGTACCGTTTGTGAAAAGACTTATATAGGGGACTTTCAGATAGGCCGCAAGTTCTCTTTCCAGCTGCTTGTGAAACGTGCCGTTGTTAGTAATCCACTTGCTTGCCCATATTTCCTTAAGCATCTTGTTGAATTCGTCAAGATCCGGCAACAAGGGTGATGTCACCGTAATAGTTTTGTTATCCATAACAGTATGTTTTTTTATTCTATATATCGCTATCTTTTTACTTATTTCTTCTCAGCATGTATTTCACATCTTCCAGCTCGCTGAACCTTAACAAAACAGCACCGCCTAAATAGACAACAGCACCGGCAGCACCGCCAATGACTATCTGCATCAGCATGTCAGATATGATGTGCGTGATAAGAAGAACCACACCGAACATAACAAGGCCTAACCCTACTATCGGCAGAAGATCACGCATCTGCTTAAAATATCCAACATTTATGAGCTTGCCTGTATAATATGTATTTATAATCAATGCTATCAGAGAAGAAACCACACTGCCGCAACAGAACACCACCAGACCATGAGGCAATGTTATAGTGAGAATTGACACTCCTACTATTTTCTTTATAATCTCAAGACGCAGAAACAAATCCGACCTTCCCTTCACCTGTAAAAGATTGAGATTTATAGCATGCACGGGATACCACATCATTGAGAAACATATTATCTGGAGCAGTATCACACACGACTCCCATTTCGCTGTGACAAGCGTTATGACCAAAGGATGTGCCAGCGCCGAAAGCATCATCATTATCGGGAACACGACAAATGCCGTAGCCTTCAGCATCTTGCGGTAATTGTGTGCGAGCCTTTCGTTGTCATCCTGCATCTTGCTCAATACTGGGAAGGTCACATTTTGTATTACTCCTGTCACATTCTGCGATGGCATCTGAGCATATCCCTGCGCCCGGTTATAAACTCCGAGATCCGCAGGACTGTAGAATTTACCTATAAATACAGGTGCTATGTTCTGGTATAATGTCTCAAGCAAAGCCGACGCCATGATTTTATTACCGTAATCCCAAAGATACTTGAAAGATTTTTTTGACCACCCCGTCTTTGGCAACCACCTTACGGCACACCAATTGAGTATAAGTCCTAAAAAACTGGCAAGAACTCCCGAAACTACCAAAGCCCACAAGCCATAGCCCATAAAAGCCATTCCGATGCCGACACAGGCAGAAAAAACTCTTGTTGTTATCGATATTTTTGTCGGGGTCTTGAAATCAAGCCGTCTTTTCATGATGACAGTCTGCGGAGTACTCAGAGGACCCCACAAAAATCCGAGAGCAGTGACACGCATAAGCGGTACCAGAACCGGAGTATTATAAAAGTCTGCTATCAACGGAGCGGAAAAAAACAGCACCACATATAAAAAAAAACCTACAGCTATACTATAATAAAAAGAGGTTGACAAATCTTCCTCCGTCATATCTTTCTTACGTACAAGGGCATCAGCCAATCCGGCATTCTGAAGAATAAGAGCCACCGCCATGAATACCGCCGGAAGTGCCGTTATACCATAGTCGCTCGGCGACAGCAGACGTGCCATTACAATACCTACACAGAACTGCATACCGTAATTCGCGAACTGATTGAAAAAACTCCAGTAAAGCCCTTTCTTTGTCTGTTGCTTTAAGTTGCCAGTATTTGATTCACTCATTCTCTCCTCTTTTTCATAATATAATCCCACGCCGATACCGGCAATTGGATTTTATCCGGCATTTTTCTTAATCGCGTTACACCTATTTATCTTAATGTTTTCCGTACTTGAATACCGTCAAAACAAGTCCTATATATAAATTATAGTTTCGTCAACTACAAATTACATACTACTAAAGGAATCGTCAAACATTTTTTATTATCATATTCCATATTCATCCTTATCCCCATAATACTCTCCGAAACGTTTCAACATCTGTTCTGTATCCGACAGGCTGTTCGCCTTATGAAGAATGAAGAATGTGAACCGTTCCTTCTTGGATATCCAAAGAAGCATTACAAGCAATGCAAGTTTCCCAACAAATGCAAGGAAACTTACTATATTTGTCATAATTTTTATAATGTCATATCGTGTATCTGGAGATATCACATTACTTACACACAACGTTGAGCAAGAACATTTCCCGACTGCATGACTCTCCGGTAAAATCCTGCCACAAGTACAACAGGACGTTGGACAATCAGAAACCCTGCTGCAACAAGCCACAGAAGGAACACATTTGCGAGATGGCTTAGCATCACTCGCACATTCACAAAGACATCCTTTTCTCTGCGTTACCTGCCCTTTACACTCTTTGCATACAGAAATATTTTTACTTTCATAACTCATCTCCGCATGTACATAACTTGCCTCCTGTCTGTACATCATGGGATAGCACATCTGTACCGTGGCATATAGATATAATATCATTATTATATATTGTGGTATGCGAAGGTAACTTGTATTCAGACGCCCCAACACAGCCATCACGGAAATCGTTGCAATAACACCGATGAACAGGCGCAGCACAAATTGTATTTTGTCATACGTATCATGGCTGACAACAAAGATGCTGAACATATCCGTAACAACAAAGATGACTGCAAACAGTATGAGCAACATCACACCGGTCTGCATGTCATGACGCCCTCTGTCACCCAACGTACCCACTTTCACTGTGGACATTGTTATGTCCATATATATGAAGAACGATACAAAACTGCTCAGCAGGTTGAGATTGTTTTCAATGAAATTGTCAACTCTGAACATACAAACCAATGTGGATTCGTCTGTACAATACATAGAGTAGAGCGTAAATATAAGCTTCTCCATATAAAGTATCAACCAAAGTACCCACAACGTTATCCATGAATAGTAGAACTGCTTTATGCCGGATGATATACGACTGAAAAGCACCGGGGCGGTATTATCCTTTGCAAGAGTACTGTTCTGTCCGAACACATCTCTAACATATTCATGAAGTCTTCCTGCCTTGTCACTGTCCTTGTCACGTATATACCTCATACGGGACAGACAGCATAATGCTATTATTATGAATATCAGATTGCACACCTGATAATGTACATTATGGTCAAAGAACCTTCTTAGCTCTGAATATCTGCCAGAAAAGGCATTTACAGACATAATGTCATTGACAAATGAGATAAGCAGTGGCAAAAACGCACAGAGTACCGCCAATATAACATTAAACCTCTCGGAAATAAGCCATTCCCGGAAGGTATCGTCTGTGTATTTCCTTTTCGGACTTTTATTCATCCTAAACATCATTTTCTGTTCCACACATCCTCCAGAGAGTACACCTGTATGCTTCTCGTACGTCTTCTGTTCAAACTGTAATATTTTGTCTCTCTGCCATTACGGTCGTGGTCTATGTCACAATAGAACAAGTCTTTGACGTCCAACACCTCACAGCCCCACATACGACTTGGATATGAATATCCGTCATAACGTTCTACAAAAATGTTCAGATAGTTTTCCGCCGTACGTTCCGTGAGCACAACATTATCAGCCTGAGCTCTCAGCGATTCTGCAAGTTCTGATGTCCTGTCGCACAATATGAAGAGATCCACGCCATGTACCTTACATATTGAAATAAGGCTCGGAAGGAACAACGGATCTTTATGCAGAAGAGGGAAACAGAACTCTATTTTCTGTAAATCGTCTATCACAATGCGTCTTATGCGCTTGCTCTCATTTTTTGACGACAGTTTTATCTGGTGCGTCAGATAATAAAACAGTTCGTCTGAAGTAATACATCCTGTCCTTATTTCCTTGAAATGTATACATTCATAGCATTCCATACATTTGCAACATTTAGATTCCACCGTTTTCTCCGGATTTCGGAATATTGCGGCAGGACATATCATCTTCCTGAAGATACGGTCATCATCATTGCCTATGAGAATGTTCAGTGTATGCTCACCTCTGCAACTGGCACTGAAAGTACCCGCCAATGCCAGATGACGCTTAAAGGTATTTGGCAAGCCTATTATTGCCGTTACCTGGCAATATCCGTCATTCGAACCTGTCAGAATATTTTCTATCACAGTTTCCGTACTCTCTGGATTAGCATAGTTTCTATACAGTTGCCACAATTTATTTTTCTTGTATTTAAATACAGTTCCCTTATCTATAAAGTCATTTAGGGAAGCTATTCCGGACTCTTTCCGATATGTGCTTCTCTCCACATATCTTTGATATGTTTCCGATAAGATTCCTTGCGCTGCACGTAAAACATCTTTTGGCATGTGATTCCTGCGTTGGAGTATCACATGTACACTTGGATATACCTCTATGCCTGCATTACGCTTTTTATATTGATGCCATCCTTTGGCGGCATCCTGGAGCGAACATTTATGGATAGACAGCTGATGTGACATGTAGCGCAATTCCGGTTCTGTATAATTGCGCATGTCAATAATCATGTCATAACCGTCTGTACTGGTGTTCCTGTCGTTTATATATATTCTTACAAAAGCTTTTTGCTTCTCTATTTTTTTTATTTTATCCCTGTATCTCCCAGTCTTTTCAGGATTATCACCATTTTCCATAGAACGGTCTCTGTCAAAAACGACACAAGGTATGACCACTCCATTATTATCGTCAGCTACTTCTTCTTCAAAGCTTTTTATTTTCACATCAAAGAACTCATCAAACAGTTCCTTTATGTCTGTGTCTTTTTCTTCTTCTGCGCGAAGTCTGTATTTCCCCAGCTCGTCAGCCTTTCTTCTGAAAGACAAGCATTTTTTTTCGCTGCATTCCGGATTGCCATTGTTACAGTAATGAATCTCCAAGGAGTTTGTCATTATATTATATTCAGCTATCTCCTTGCCCAAATAACAGTCCAGTTTATCCAATTCTATATTTGAGTCATCACTGTCAGAAACTGAAAACACACGTCTGCAGAACCTGTCTCTGCCCCAGACTTCCTCACCGGTGTCACAATATGCATTGTCCTCTATCACTTTATTCACGCATTTAGATATTGTCATATCGATAAGCATGTCCGACAGATTCAGTTTGTCATGGCTTGAGAAAAAAACAGGGCTGCCCAGTCTTATAAAACCTTCCGATGTCTCGCAGCCTGTCTTCATTGCAATAAGCGACTTTGTTATGCCATGAAGAAGTTGCATAGCAAGCATGGAGCGGCTTGTTCCTGTATCTCCCACTATAGATATGGTCAGTGGACGTATGTCTGAAGTCTCCACACCTTTACATTGGTAAGTTACAGTCTGCAACTGGAGTCCGCCATACAGAAGTTCGTCAAGACCGTTTATCCCCGTTCTTACCTTCCCGTTATTATAATGTATTCTTATGTCTTTCTCCATACTCCAAGCTAATGTTCTACACAACATATTATGCCATAACATTCAGGACGACTCCTATGTTACGTCTCTCGCCACACTCTTCGCAATCTTTTCGAGAAAGCGCCACTTATCGTATTAAAGAAGCTCTTTCTTAATTGTAAGCTCTACTCACAGTCTGCGGTTCTCCCTCTGCAAATAGCCGATTCCTTCTCACACTTATTCCGAAAACCCTTACCCATCCTTCTTGCGGTGTATCTTCTGCCATCTCATCCACCGTAACGGACAGAGGAGAACAGCCGTCAGCGACCTATGCAATAATACTCAAAGCCGTTCTGTCTGAGTTCCTCGGCGTCGTAGATGTTGCGGCCGTCGATGATAAGTGGTGTCTTCATCGACTTTGCCACCACGCCCCAGCTGGGCAGGCGGAACTGCTTCCATTCTGTGAGCATGAGCAGGGCGTCGGCGTCGAGCACGGCGTCGTACATGTCGCCTGCGTAATACACCTTGTCGCCCAGACGGCGGCGACATTCGTTCATGGCGACAGGGTCGTATACGCGGACGGTACATCCAGCCTCAAGCAGCAGACTGATGGTGACGAGCGACGTTGCCTCACGCATGTCGTCGGTCTCGGGCTTGAAGGCGAGGCCCCACATGGCGATGGTCTTACCTTTTAGGTCACCGCCGTAGCGTTTTGAGAGCTTGTTGAAAAGCACGCGCTTCTGGTTCTCGTTCACATCCTCCACAGCCTTCAGCACACTCATGTTATATCCGTTCTTCTCGGCAGTCTTGATAAGTGCCTTCACATCCTTGGGGAAGCACGAACCACCGTAGCCACAGCCTGGATAGAGGAACTTGCTGCCGATACGGGCGTCTGAGCCTATGCCCTTGCGCACCATATTGACGTCCGCGCCCACCAGCTCACACAGGTTCGCGATATCGTTCATAAAGCTGATGCGCGTGGCGAGCATTGAGTTGGCGGCATATTTTATCATCTCGGCGGAAGGAATGTCGGTGAATATCACACGGAAGTTGTTGAGCATGAACGGACGGTAGAGCTTCACCATAAGTTCCTTTGCCTTCTCCGACTCCACACCCACAACAACTCTGTCCGGACTCATGAAGTCCTTGATTGCTGCTCCCTCTTTCAGAAACTCCGGATTGCTTGCCACATCAAACGGCACGTCCACTCCGCGCTTGTCCAGTTCCTCGCGTATGGCAGCCTTCACCTTCTGCGCCGTGCCCACAGGAACGGTCGACTTGGTGACAAGCACCGTATATTTCTTTATGTTCTGACCGAACTCGCGTGCCACGGCAAGCACATACTGCAGATCGGCACTGCCGTCTTCGTCAGGAGGAGTACCAACGGCACTGAACACTATATCGACATTGTCAAGACAACTGGTGAGATCGGTGGTGAAGTTGAGACGTCCCTCACGATGATTGCGCAGCACCATCTCGTCAAGTCCCGGCTCATATATCGGCACCTGACCGTTCTTCAGTGAGTTTATTTTCTCCTCGTTCACGTCCACACAAGTAACGTTCACTCCCATCTCCGCAAAGCATGTGCCGGACACCAGTCCGACATAACCAGTACCTACAATTGCTATATTCATAAATCTATGTTTGTTTTGTTTTTTCTATCTTTTGTTTTTATCCTAATCAGATGTTCTAAATTAATTACCGTCATATTGTGTGCTGTCCAAGAGCCGCATTTCAAAGTCCGAAGAGCGGGTGTATCGGGCTACACGACCGAGGAGACTTTTGTATGAAGCCCTGAACAACGCATAGTATAATGACAAAGATATATATAACATATGGATTATTTTATAATATCTGTTAACTTTGAACAGCTGCTTATTCATTTATTATCTCGATAAGACTCGGATGCACCTTGGTCATCGCCACAGCTATCACTCCCTGAATAGCCACCACAACACATTTCGACCTCTTGCCCGGCACACGCACGAGCACGCCTTCCTGTCCGGCGAACGGTCCGCCCACCACGCGCACAGCATCACCGCACGACAAATTCACCGTCTCGGGCGACAGCCACTCAAGCTGTTCCTCGTCTGTGCTGCTCACGGCGATGAACTGCTGCATCTGACGTTCGGGCACGACAATAGGCTCGCGGCGCAAACCGGAGTCACGGATGATGAAATGAAGGTAGGGCAGATTTTTCTTCAGAGTAGTTATCCTGTCTTTTGTCGTCCTTACAAACAGCAGATCGCGTATCACCGGGACAAGCTGCGGGACTGTGCGCCGCGACCTTCCGCGACGGACATAATGCATAGGTATGAACGTCCGCAGACCTTCATCGGCAAGAGCCGTCTGAGCCATGAGATTACGTCCATACGTGGCACGCATGGCAAACCATTGCTCGTCTTCTGTTATTTCGGACATTTAATTAAACTAAATTTAAACGACAAGATACGCCTCTGGGGCATTGAAAACCTTATAACATATTGGTTTTCAATTACTTATAATATAAAGAACATAAATAAGAGACTCTCAGCAGACTTGTCAAGACCCGCCTTTACAGTCACTGTCTCCTATCCGTTGGCAAAATTACGAATTTTATTTGAAAAATAAAAGCATTTCTTATGACAATAAACAATTTTAATCTGAAACATCAGGATTTGTCATAAACATGTAATGTCGCGCCATCACATCGTCATAATCCGGATACGGGCATTCCACCACCGAAACCGTCTCTTCACCTCATTGGCTGCCCTTTGATCCTCTTCCACACTGCCTGCGTCATCTTGTATTCTACATTTTATCCATGCTGTTCATCCCATCCTGTACAAAACTGTCAACCAACATGTCTTACAACAGCACCGAATAAGTATGAAATATAATGACCTGCACGGGGCAATATGCACTTGCCGGATGCATATGTTTTCATGTTCTTACATTCATGGTTGTCTCTTCCGGAACTTTAAAAATATCACATATTACACGAGAATGCTACACTTTAGAATGACAATACATACCATTCGCGAAAATAAATGACACTAAATCCGCTTATAACATTTCATTTACGATTTCATAAAAAAGCAACAACGGGTCTGTCTTACACCGAAATTCCTGACATAAAACCGTTATGCGCGCCACGGCTCACACACCGTCTGTGTGTGTCTCGGCAGCCGTCGCTCCGTCCTTCCCCGGCACATTCTTATCCGAATATTCCTTCCGTTCAGTGTCCGCTGACGGTTCGTCACCGAGAAAGCGGCGTATGTCGTCCATCATCCGTCCACACGGTGCTGATGACGTAAAGGCAATGTTTTTCTTCAACATCAGCTCCACGTCAGCCACACTGCCAGAGTAGCACGACAGCTCGTTGTTCCTCTGAGTGGGATGAACGCTCTGCCGCGATATCTCGTTCTCACGCTCACGCACCAGCATATTGCATATCTTCTTCAGCATAGGCACAACCACCTTGTCGAAAAGATGGTGTCCCTGTACATACAGATAAGTGGTTTCCGGTGTCACACCGAGACGCTTTATGTCGTCCTTCACCGCCTGCCAGCTTTTTTTAGCCGACGGATAATGCCGCTGCAACTGCGTCACCCGGCGTGCCACCTTGCGCCTTAGATTGCGCAGCGAGCCCTCCGTATCATATGGATTGAAGTGTCCCGTCTCTATCACATGCAGGAAGTCGCTTATTGTGAACTCCGTGTAATGCGGTGTGCGGTAGAACCATACGCTCCACACGAAGAGCGGGAAGATGGCAAGAGAGTACTCGCGGAAGTAGCTCACGAAGTCGAATATGGCATGGTCGTTGAGCGTCACACCTACACACACGTCATGAAGCGACGGCGCATAACACTGCAGGTTCTCTATCGAATAGGCATATGTATGGAATATGTACGGACTGTCTATTATCGTCTCCGACATAGGCGTGGCACGCTGTATAAGGTAGTCGTAGTCGGCATCCACGCAGGCTATCATGTCTCGTCCCACCTTACCGTTAAGCAGACTCATCAGAGCAGCCTTCTTTCCACGTTCAAGATGCGGTACGCGCGAGGGCAGCATCACCTCGAAATAGCGGGTGGAGTCTTCAAACCGCGACAGTACCGACCGCCAGAAAAACACGTCATCGTAGCTCTCCACATATGCCACTATGCGGCGGCGCGCCTTTTTTGAGGTCATGCGGTTTGCTGCCTCGAAGTAGCCAGACGACAGGTTGTCTTTCAGTCTTTTACTCATAGGGGCGCATTTATAAGGTTATCATAATGTGATGTCCGTCACCTCAGTCACATGATCTGCCCATCCGTTCATTATCACGGCAGGACTGTGCGTGGCAAGAATTATCTGCACGTTCGGATTAAGCTCCAGAACAATGTCTATGAGACGTTTCTGCCAATCAAAGTGAAGGCTCACCTCAGGCTCGTCCATGAACAACACATAACTGCGGTTGTCCTCCACCAGGACTGTGAGCATGATGGCGAGCATCTGCTTCTCTCCGCTCGACAGTTGGTAGGGCAGCAGGGTCTCACCTATCTGTGTAAATAGAATCTCGTTCTCCGTGCGTATTATCTTCTTGCCGGTCGCCTCGAACAGGTCGTCAATAAGGTCCTGGAAGCGTTTCTTAGGAGCCGATATTTCCCGCGCCTTTTCAGCCGCGTCGGGGCTGCCGCTCTGTAAAACAGATATTATCCTGTTGCCTATGTTCACCTGATAATCAAGATATTTGCGCTGCAAATGATATATCAGCAGGTCCAGTTCCGTGGCGAGCGGCGTTATACTTGCGTTTATCGCGCTCATTGCCTCCACATTCACAAGCGGACGGTCCACCGACCTTATGAGGTCATAGCGTATCCATTTGGCATCCTCCGGCACCACCTTTAGCCTCACACCCTTCAGCATATGGTTGGCGAACTCGCCTCCTGCCACAAGTCCTCGCACCACCTTATTAAGTATAGTGCTCTTCCCCACTCCGTTTATTCCGCTGAGTATGTTCACCTGACGGTCGAGATTCCACACCACATGGTGTTTCCCGCTCCATAGCGAGTCAATCTCTATCTGTTCAATGTAATCGGCGTATTTCATATTAGTAGCGTTTTTAGACCGGCGGAAGACTGCGTCGATAACGTGCGGCAGTGCCGGTGATGGTTTCAACTTTTCTTATACAAAGATATTGCAAACGAGCGGAAAGAAAGCTTGCTTTCAATTTCCCGAGTGCAGCATATCTTATACAAAGATATGAAATTAATCCATCACGGTATCTTTTTTTGACATTAAAAAATTTGAATAACACTTATTAGGCATAGAATTCATAAAAACAGCCTTTCTGACAATATATACATCCATGGCTATGAAATGTCTGAATTCCATCCACACATCCATATACGACGCACCATGCCATCTGTAGATTGGCGGATATAATATATAGGACGACATTATCTTTCTTTTTTTACGCATTAGACAATTGGATCTTTCTATTTTTCTTAACTTTGCACACCATTAAGGCAGAAACAATAAAAAATATAGTATTATGGATAACAACAAAGCTCTGACGGCTCATCTAAGCATGCTGGGAGCATGCGTCATGTGGGGGTTGATGGCTCCCATCGGAAAGACGGCAATGATGAACGGCATCGACGGCATCAATCTCGTGTCGTTCCGTATCATGGGAGGCGCGGCACTGTTCTGGACAGCCTCGCTCTTCGCAAAGAAAGAACACGTGCCGCTGAAGGACGGTCTGCTGATGATTGCGGCAGGACTCTTCGCGCTGGTGTTCAACCAATGCTGCTTCACCATCGGACTGGGTATGACCTCTCCGTCCAACGCAAGCATCATAACTACGTCGTCGCCGATATTCGCACTCATACTCGCAGCAATCATACTGAAAGAACCCGTGACATGGAAAAAGGCATGCGGAGTGGCTCTGGGATGCTGCGGAGCTGTGATGCTGATAATGACAAGCGCGTCGGAAGGAAATGCCAAGGTGGGCAACATATGGGGAGACGTGCTTTGCATAACGGCACAGTTCTCGTTCGCACTGTACCTTACGCTGTTCAACAGACTCATAAAGCGATACAGCGTATTCACCATCAACAAGTGGATATTCCTCTGGTCGGCAGTACTTATAATGCCTTTCTCGGCAGGACACATCGTAAGCACACCGTGGTCTGCTGTGCCAGCAAAGGCATGGTTGTCGGCAGGCTACGTGGTGTTCTTCGGCACGTTCGTTGCCTATCTGCTCACGATGGTGGCGCAGAGGGTGCTCCGCCCTACGGTGGTGAGCACATACAACTATGTCCAGCCGATGGTGGCTGTGAGCGTGAGCCTGCTCACCGGCATGGCTGTACTGAAACCCATGCAGTGCCTGGCAATGGTTCTTGTGTTCTGCGGGGTTTGGCTCGTCATAAAGTCCAAATCAAGACACGACATCATCAAAGCCGGAGAAAGAGTGGAAAAAAGCCTCCATATGTAGAAATAATACATGTGGCGGCATGGCTGGCGTTATCATATTTTTTTGTAAATTAGCACCCGGATAACAAAAACTACAGAATTATGAAGAAAATTGCAAATAGACTTACCGACCTCGTAGGAGGCACACCGCTGCTCGAGCTCAACCGTTTCGCGAAAGAAATGGGACTGGAGCAGCCTATAATAGCAAAACTGGAATATTTCAACCCGGGCGGAAGCGTGAAGGACCGCATAGCTCTTGCAATGATAAACCAGGCGGAGAAGGACGGCATCCTCTCTCCCGGAGCGACAATAATTGAACCGACAAGCGGCAACACGGGCGTAGGACTGGCTTTCGTGTCGGCTGTGAAGGGCTACCGGCTCATCCTCACAATGCCTGAGACAATGAGCATAGAGCGCCGCAAACTTGTAAGCGCATATGGGGCGCAGGTGGTGCTCACACCGGCGGCAGAGGGCATGAAGGGTGCCATAAAGGAGGCTGAACGGCTGCGCGACAGCACAGAAGGCGCGGTGATTCTGCAACAGTTCTGCAACAAGGCAAACCCGGAGGCTCACTACAACACTACAGGTCCGGAGATATGGAACGACACTGAGGGACATGTGGACGTGTTTGTCGCCGGAGTAGGCACGGGCGGTACCATATCGGGCGTGGGCAGATACCTTAAAAGCAAGAACCCCGCCATACGCATAGTGGCGGCAGAACCGGCGTCATCTCCGGTGTTGAGCGGCGGCAAACCCGGACCGCACGCCATACAGGGCATAGGTGCGGGATTCGTGCCTCAGGTGTTCGACCGCAGCGTTGTGGACGAAGTCATCACCGTGACTGACGAAGACGCAAAGTCCACTGCACGCCTGCTGGCTCAGCGCGAAGGCTTGCTCACAGGCATATCGTCGGGCGCGGCGGCATGGGCAGCGGCATCACTGGCACGCCGTGAGGACATGCGTGGCAAGACAATAGTGGTTCTTCTGCCCGACACAGGTGAGCGTTATCTCTCCACAGGAGTGTTCGGATGAGCACTTCAGTGCTAAATCTGACTCACCGCACCGATTGCGCTGATATGACACACGCAGCTCGCGGTGAATAAGAAAAAGATACGCAGTCAGTAGACATATGCATTATGTCCATCATACTGCATGACAGGGCTCATGCAATGCTTTTCATTCCTTTATACAAAAGAAACGCCGGAGACGTCTGCACCCATATGTGAGGCAGCGCGACTCCGGCGTTTATTATAGAGCAGTATACAAACGTGAAAGATACTCCACACACATGTGGGGAGGTAATGGATGAGAGGCATCCGTATTTCACGCCCATAACAGCAGACCAACGGACATAAAAAAATCCCTGCAGTCCCGAAAGACTACAAGGAAACACCCCTGTGGGCGTTGACGGATTCGAACCGCCGACCCTCTGCTTGTAAGGCAGATGCTCTAAACCAGCTGAGCTAAACGCCCTTGCTTCTTCTAAGCGATTGCAAAGGTAGGACTTTTATTTTATTCCACCAAATTTCGGAGATAATATTTTCAAAAAAATTGGTTCATTCTCACTTCTGCATCACATCACATATTGTCCGACATGGTTATTAAACTTGAACCAGCCTCCATGACGTCATAAATACGAACATATATCAAGGTGTTTTTTTTACTATCATATGTATTAAATGCCGTAATACAGTGTTCCACCATTACTCAATTTGATTTTATATACTTTAAAAGGAAATGTAAGGAATCTGACTTACAGACACACGGAATACGGATGAAGCTTAATGTTCAATCCCAGATAAACACGTAGATATATGAAAATGATAATCAATAACGTAAATAGCGCACAACTTACTCGGGAGACTCAAGATTTTGAGTCTCTACATGGCATGCGCCGTCATTAATATTATTGGATACATACAAAAATATTATCCTCTGACACTAAAGTAGAGACACAAAATATTGAGTCTCACAAGCAATACCCCCGACCCCATCTTCGGCAGCCAAAGCCATTTTTGTACGTCTTCCGACTCCTTCATTCCTCTCATGCACCAATACCGCTATCCTGAGTCGCATCCTAGTCAGATACTGCCCGATATATCATTTACAAAACCCTGTAAATAATCCGACAGACCATAGTGAGGAATAATATCAAGGTATAAACACCTATTCAATATTAGAACACGTCACACCCAACCACATATTCCGAATCGCTCCCCACAACTCCGCTACACTACTGTCACCATATTGCCATAGACCTTTTCATTACGCATCCGACATAATATGAGACTAAAGAAGAAGCAAACATGCCTGACAACAGAATAGATAAGGATGAATCACACTGACTGAGTTGAATAATAAAAAAAGGACGTACCGTGAGGTACGTCCCCTAAACAATTTATTAATAAATAGATATATTAGTCTTTAACCTGTACAGTTGCACGACGGTTGTAAGAAATCGGTGACAGGTCGTTTACACCACCCTTGGCAGCAGTAGATACGTTGTCACGGCTCATACCCATCTTAACGAGTTCGTTAGCAACTGTTTCAGCACGCTTCTCAGACAGCCACTGGTTGTAGTCAGGCTTACCTGTTGCGCTGTCAGCATAACCTGTTACGAGAAGGCTTGCACCATTCTCCTTAGCATACTTGGCAAGAGCCTCAACATTTACGAGATCCTTCTTTGAAGCGATGTTGTACTTGTTGATGTTGAAGAATACAGAAACCGGAGTGTTGATGAATTCCTTAACAGCCTTCGGAGTCTCGTCCTTCTTCTCTGCAAGAAGCTTCTTCAGACGTGCGTTCTCAGCGTTAGCGTCGTTGAGCTGTGCGTTGAGGGCGTCAATCTGAGCCTGTGAGAGAGCCTTGATAGCGTCTACATCAGGTACCTTGTTCCATGTAGCCTTGCCGAGGTTTACTGTAAGACCTACTTCAGCATAGAGGCTGTTGTCATGGCTGTCCCATCCGCGCTCACCGTTGTTAACGATATTTGTGCTCATGAAGTCGTTCTCGTAGCGGTTCCAGCCAAGCTCGAGGTTGATGGCAACCTTACGGCTTACATAGAACTGATTCAAAAGACCGACACTCAGAGCCATTGCGTAAGTCTTGGCATCGCAGTTACGTGCGAATCCGGCACCTGCGAAAGGAACTACGTTCCATACACGGTCAGGATTGTAACCGCAAAGCATATTGCTCAGATTGAAGAGCACCTGCTCCTGAGCATTCCAGTACTTGAAGCTCTGGTCGTTAGCCTTACCCCAGATACCGGAAACCTTTGTACGGAGACCGATGCCCGGTGTGAACCATTTACCGATGGCGATTGAAGCCTGCGGATTTGAACGGAAGCTCTTGAACGGGCTTCTTGAAAGACCAAGTCCGTGCTCTGCTGATGTATAGAAAGCAGACCACTGGGCACCACCCTGAATGAACCAGTTGCTCCAGAATGAGTTTGTAGCAACGCTGTGCTTAAGCACAGGGTCAGCGTCCTGAGCCATTGATGTCATAGAGACGCCGGCAAAAGCCAAAACAATCAATAATTTTTTCATAACCTATATTTAATTAAATAAAAAATATCATACCAACGGACGCCGCAGCATCCGTTATGAGTACAAAGTTAGCAATAAAATCTTTACAGCAACACTTTTTAGCTAAAAATATTGCTTTAAGCATGAAAAAAAAGCTTAAATCAATTAAAATGGCACATAAATTTGCTGTTATCATGCAAACAGATGCTCTATTTCAGTCCCTTTAAGTATGCTTAATATCTTCTTGCCGTCGGGCGTATAGTTGAAGTTTGAGCACACAAAAAGAGCGTTTATTATGTTCTCCATCTCCTCATTACTAAGCACTTGTCCGTAGACAACCGCCGCATTGCGCGCAAGACCGGAGGCTATAATACGGCTCACTTCGTCCACATCGCCCGACGGGTTTTCGGTCGCCGTACTGACGATGTCGCGCACAAGATTCACATAATTGAGTCCGTCAATGCCGGAAGGCACAGAGTTTATGGCGTAAGAACCGTTTCCCAGATCGGTGAGCTCGAACCCGAGCACGCCCATCTGTGGCATCATCTTGCCAAGAACATTGTTCTCCGCCACAGAGAAATGCACCACCTCGGGGAACAGCACCTTCTGGGGGAACGACTTGTTATCGCGCAGAAGCGACATGTACTTCTCATAAAGGATGCGCTCATGAGCCCTGTGCTGGTCGATAATCATCAGTCCAGACTTGACGGCGGTCATGATATAGCGTCCCTTATACTGATAATGTGCCGGTGACTTCTCGGCAATATCTCCTGCCGCCGGAGCCGGGTCCACACTGCCGGAATCCGGCTCGTCGTCAAACAGTCCGGCAGGATCATCGTCCTGCACAGGCTTCAGTCCGTCATAGAGCTGCTCCCATCCGGCAGGGGCGGCAGACCTTCTCGGTGACGGCGTTGACTCAAACGGATTGTATGAAGGGTTGTACTCCACTTTAGGCATTGGCAGGTCACCCTCGCCGTCAAACACCGGGATGTCGGGACGGTCCTGAGTATCGAAGTCGATTGCTGTGACATCATTGAACATTCCCACACAATCTTTCACCGCAGCTGTGAGAATCTGCCATATCGCCTGTTCGTTGTCAAACTTTATCTCAGTCTTCGTGGGATGTATGTTCACATCTATATTCTCCGCCGGAACCTCGAAATAAATGAAATACGGAACCTGCTCGCCTGCCGGGACAAGCCGTTCGAAAGCCGACATGACAGCCTTGTGGAAGTAAGGATGCTTCATGTAGCGGTCGTTGACAAAGAAATACTGATGCACGCCTTTCTTGCGGGCAGACTCCGGTTTGCCCACAAAACCGTGTATCTTGCATAACGACGTGTCGACGTCGACAGGCAGAAGACTCTGGTTTATTCTCTTTCCGAACACGTCGACGATACGCTGCCTCAACCCTCCGGGCTTCAGATTGAACAGTTCGGTGCCGTTGCTGTGAAGCGAGAACGCCACCGACGGGTTCACAAGCACGATACGCTCGAAAGACGCGATGATGTTGTTCAGCTCGGTGGTGTTCGACTTCAGGAACTTGCGGCGTGCCGGTACGTTATAGAAAAGGTTGTCCACCATGAAATTGCTTCCCACCGGACACGAGCACGGCTGCTGACTGTCGTAACGCGAGCCTGACACCGACAGATGAGTGCCCACCTCGTCCTCCTGCCTGCGTGTCTTCAGCTCAACATGCGCCACAGCCGCTATGGAGGCGAGAGCCTCGCCGCGGAAGCCCATGGTATGGAGCGAGAAAAGATCCGCCGCACTGCGTATCTTCGACGTGGCATGCCGTTCGAACGACATGCGCGCATCGGTCTCGGACATGCCCTTGCCGTCGTCTATCACCTGAATGGACGTGCGTCCGGCATCCGTCACCAGCACATTGACATGCGTGGCTCCCGCATCTATGGCATTCTCCACAAGCTCCTTGACGACGCTTGCGGGTCTCTGGATCACCTCACCGGCTGCAATCTGGTTGGCGACTGAGTCCGGCAGCAATTGAATGACATCACTCATATCAGAAATTTATGATAAAACTGATTAACGCAATAAACAATATAATAAGGAAAAGGAGAAGCATCACCAGTCCGGAGAAACCATGGCGCGCATACGGTCCTGACGTACGCATGATGTGAAGAGCGCCGTCCCGCCGTGCACCGTCCTTATCATGACGCGCCTCTCCGCGCTTTTCAGCCGACATACTCTCAGCCGCGCGACGCTCGATGTCGCGCAGACGCTCCCGCCTCTCGTCTATATATATAAAGGTGTGGGAGAAACGCCGTGGTCTGATGTTACGGAAGAGACTCATCGCTCACCGCCTCCTCCCCTGCCGCGCAGACGCTGGAGCGGAGCCTGCTGACGCTCCACTATCTTGAGCTTCTCATCCTCACTCTTTCCGCGCCAGTTGAACACGTCTGCCGGATTAACCGGACGTATCTCCTCAAACCACGCAAACTCCGGAAGCTTATATCGTTCCGGAGGAATCTGCGTCATGGGATATATGGTGCCGACAGCCTTCGGAGCCCATATCTTCTCGAGCTTCCGCTCTGCCGTCATGAACAGGCGCATGGTGTCGGTCTCTATATAATTGAGGTTGGAAAGGGTGCTGTCATTGTCGTCGGAGATGTAATAGACCGACTTCACGTTGCCCGTCGACACCAGACGCCGCAACGCACCGTCGGTGAAAAAGGCGTCCATGACGCGCGACGACACCTGGTCGTAATGGTTCTCCTTATCCACCAGCTCCACCGAAAGAGCCTGTCCGATGACCCGCGCGAGCCTTACGGTGCTGTCGTTCATGTAAACCTCTATTCTCTCTCCGAGCAACTGCCTGTTTGCGTTCCACACTATCGGGTCGTGATACATAGTGAGGCACGAGTCAGCAGAATTGAACACGAGCGAGTCGCACACCGCCTGGACGTCCGTCCGATAGACGCGCACCTTGCGGAATCCGTGCACCTTGCGGTAGACAGAGTCCGTATTAATATTATATGTATATATCTTCAGCGAGTCAGAATGCATGTAAAGCGTGTCGGGCTTCTGCGAGAAGTCCTTCAGCAAGACGTTTTCCGTGGCATATCCGTATCCCGTCTTCTCGTTGTAGAACAGGCGGTCGCATATCAGCTCGTTCTTGTTGAGCGTGTCGGTATACACCACATTGCCGAAGCCCTCGTTTATTCCCGTCTCGCTGTTGTGATAAAGACTGTCTCCGGTGATGGTCTTTTCCTTGTCGGTGATGGTGGAGCGGCTGAAGAAGCGCGCCTGGTCTGTCTCGGTGTTGAGATAAGCGTTCTCTGTGTTGATGACGCTTCCGTCCGACGTTATGCGCGAAGGACCTGTCACATGAGCCACAGACTGCTCTGTGTCGAAGTAGAGCGAGTCGGTCGTTATGACCTGTTTGTCGCTCAGCATACGCACATTATAGAAGAACGCCGCCTGCTTTGTGGCAGTATTGTATTCGCCCCAGTCAGCCACAAGCTTGTCTCCGCCGTCCACCAGCTCACCGCCTTCAAAGAAGTAAGCATAGCTGTAAAGACGGTCGTAATTGAGGCTGTCGGTGTAGAGCGTACGCCCACGGTGCTTCATCACCACGTTGCGTCTCGCCATCATCATCTGCTCCATGCCGTCGTATTCGGCATAGTCGCACGTGAGCGAGAGGGTGTCGCCCTGCCTGAACCTCACATGTCCGAACGCCTGCATGGCATTGTCCTCCTGAAAGAAATAGGCGCTGTCGCACCACAGGTTTGCCCCCTTATGCCTGAAATGCACGCTTCCCTTGGCTATCTGCGCGTGCGGATTGAGTCCGTAGGCGTCATATTTCAGTTCGTCGGCATGCACGAGATACACCCGCTCGTCGTCTGCGGCACGCTTCCCCTTTTTCCTTGGTACTACCGAAGATGCCACGAGACAAAGTCCAAACAGGCATAGAACCAACAACAAGATGATTCTATGCCCGTCCTTAAATAGGAATTTTATATTATTATACGTCATCTGACCCAACCTTCATATTCGAAATCGCAGTTCTTGTATTTGTCGTTCATTCTGACGTATGTTTTTCTTATTTTGTCGACAACCCAGTCATGCAGGAACTTGTCGCGTTCCTTCTGCAACACCACGTTCTTCATCACCTGATAGTCTTCGGTGATGGTCGCACGGTGCGACTCGGTGCGGCTCTTGAGCTTGATGATGGCACACACCGTCTTGCCATTGCTGTTGAGCATCTCGAAAGCGTTCGATATCTCGCCCACCTTCAGTTTCTCCACCTCGCGCGCCACCTCCGTGGGAAGGTCCTGCATACGGAAACGTGAGGTGCGTCCCTCAATAGATATGTAAGACATCACGCCGTTGTTGTTGCGCGTATCCTTGTCGTCGGAAACGAAAGTGGCAGCCTGCTCGAAGGTGTATTTGCCTCCGCGTATCTCTCCGGCAAGCGAGTCGAGCTTATGGGTCATCTCCTTCAAGGCAGCCTCCGACACCTTCGGCTTGCGCAGGATGTGGCGCACCTTTATCTTGTCGCCGCGCTTGTCGATGAGCTGTATGATGTGAAAACCGTATTCTGACTCCACTATCTTCGACACCTTCTTGGGGTCGGTGAGGTTGAACGCAACGTTGGCGAACGCCGGGTCGAGATATCCGCGTCCGATGTAATCCATCTCACCGCCCTGCCGAGCGGAACCCTCATCCTCTGAATAGAGGCGTGCCAGTGTGGCGAAAGTTGTCTCCCCGCTCATCACACGCTCCGTGTAAGAGCGCAGGTCATCCTTCACGCGGTTTATCTCCGCCTGCTCTATTTTCGGCTGTTTGGTAATGATTTCCACCTCAACCTCGGTCGGTACGAGAGGCAGGCTGTCGGCAGGCAGGTCGCGGAAATAGCGGCGCACGTCGGCAGGAGTGACGGAGATGTCCTTCACAAGCTCCTTTTTCATCTGGTTGATGCGCAGGCTGTTCTTGAACTCGTCGTGCAGTTCCTGACGCATCTGGGCGATGGTCGCCTTGCGGTATTCCTCCAGTTTCTCGCGCGAGCCGGCAAACTGAATCCACCGGTTTATCTGTGCCTCGACTTCCCTTGCCACGTCCGACTCCGACACTTCTATGGAGTCGAGCTCAGCCTGATGCAGGAACAGTTTCTGCACGGCGAGCTGCTCGGGTATGGCGCAGTCGGGATTGCCGTGCCACTTCATACCTTCCGCCTCTCCCTGAAGACGCATCATCTCCACATCAGACTTCAGAATGGGTTCGTCGCCCACTATCCATATCACCTCATCGGCTATGCTGCTCTCCGGTATCTCCACGTTCCGGGCAGCCGCCACGGAGTCGTTTCCGGCATCGCCGCGCGCTACCGTTCCTGCCGTGACGCTCACGCCGGACAGAAACACCGCTGCAAGCACGCCGGTATAGATGTTAGTCAGTTTTCTCATTTCATTCTTTTTGTTTAATATATCGGCAACGCCACGTGTCAGTGTCTGTTGACTGTGGCGAGCACATCCTTGTTCACGGTCACGGCATATTTGCGTCTCAGTTCCGCAACCCACTGTTTCTCGAGCTGCTCCTGATAGTCTGCCACCACGAGCTCGCGCACGTCCTCATACGACTTCGGCGACTTCAGACGCTTGCCGTATACGGCTGGTATGGGATACTCGGAGGGCGGGGTGACGGTCGTGTCAGCCTTGAACACCATCTTGTCCACAAGGGCGTTGTCTCCTTTCTTGAAGATTCCCTTAACCACCCTCACACGTATGATGCTGTCGTTGAACGTCCGCCGCAGCGTGTCAGCCCAGTTTTTGAAGTCCACCTTCTTTATAGCGTCCTTCACGGCGTCGATGTCCGAAGCGTCTTTCACGAAATATGCGATGCCCTTGTAGCGCGGTTCGTCCCAACGGTATTTCTTCTTGTTCTTCTTGAACCAGCGTTCCAGTCCTTTCTCGTCAGCAGCCGCCTTCTCCCATACGGTGCGGTTGCTTATCTCATAAAGAAGCAGTCCGTCGTGATACTCGCGTATGAGATTCTTCAGGTCTGGGTCTGCCGCCTCCATCTCTGCCGCCCTGCGGTCGAGAAGTTCGTCGGGAGTGACGGGCGGCACCGACGCCTTTGCTATGGAGTCGATGTTCTGTGTGATGATGCGCTCGCGCACTCCACGCTGGTCGATGAACCGCAGTATGTCGGCATGCACCGAGTCGTAGGGGAAGAACATGCCCTTGTCCTCAAGCAGCACGATGTGATATCCTGCCGGAGAGAGGAACGGTTTGCTCATCTCGCCCTTCTTCAGCGAATACACCACGTCCTCAAACTCCTTCAGCGTCTGTCCCTTCTGCAGCCATGGCAGGCGTCCTCCATTCACCGCCGAGCGGTGGTCGTCTGAGCACTTGCGCGCCAGCGAGGCGAAGTCGGCGCCTCCCTTGAGGGCGTTGTATATCGAGTCGATGCGTTCCTTGGCTTTTTCCTGCGCGCCGGCAGGAGCGTTCTGTCTCAGTCCGACGAGAATGTGGGCGGGCTTCACAAGTCCTCCCAAGGAGTCAACGCGGGTCTGCGTTGCCTTATACACGTTCCACGCCTCCTTCTCTATGTCGGCGTCGCTGATGAACGACGGACGTATCTGCTGGTTGCGGTAAAGCAGGAACTCCGACCTGAAATTCTTGGTTGTGTCGATGCCTGCGTCTATGGCTGCCTGCACCTTCAGTTTGTAGTTGATGAACAGTTCGGCATATTCGTCCACGCTCTTCTTGTCGACCACGGTCTCCGAATTGTTCTTGTTGTATGAATATTCAAACTCCGAACGTGTCACCGGCTGTCCGTTTATGGTCATCACCACCGGGTCGTTCTGGGCGTTTGCGACGCTTCCGGAAAGAAGCGCCGCAAGCATCAGCATGCTGAATCTCATCATTCTCCAGTTGTTTGTTCTTAATGCCATCCGTTCCTTCGGTTTATTCTGGACGCGAATAGTTGGGAGCCTCGCTCGTAATCATGATGTCGTGAGGATGGCTCTCCTGCACTCCGGCGTTGGTGATGCGTGTGAAACGTGCGTTGTGCAGTTCGTCTATGCTGTGCGCTCCACAGTAGCCCATGCCTGAGCGCAAGCCTCCCACGAGCTGGTATATCACCTCCTGCACGGTGCCTTTGTAGGGCACACGTCCGGCTATTCCCTCCGGCACGAGCTTCTTCACGTCCTTCGTGCCCGCCTGGAAGTAGCGGTCCTTCGAGCCGTTCTCCATAGCCTCGAGCGATCCCATGCCGCGATAGCTCTTGAACTTACGGCCGTTGAAGATGATGGTGTCGCCCGGACTCTCCTCTGTTCCGGCAACGAGCGAGCCAATCATCACGCATGTTCCGCCTGCCGCTATAGCCTTCACCACATCGCCCGAGTAGCGCAGTCCGCCGTCGGCGATGAGTGGGACGCCCGTGCCCTTAAGTGCTGTGTAGACGTCGTATATGGCACTCAGCTGCGGCACTCCCACTCCTGCCACCACACGAGTGGTGCAGATGGAGCCCGGACCGATGCCCACCTTCACCGCGTCGGCACCGTTGTCTGCCAGCATCTTCGCGGCGGCTCCAGTGGCTACATTGCCCACCACGATGTCCACACCGGGGAATGAAGCCTTCGCCTCTACAAGTTTCTCTATCACATATTTTGAGTGTCCGTGTGCGGTGTCTATCACGATGGCGTCGGCGCCAGCCTCCACAAGAGCCTGCATGCGGTCGAGCGTATCCACCGTGACGCCCACTCCGGCTGCCACGCGCAGGCGTCCCTTGTCGTCCTTGCATGCCATAGGCTTGTCCTTGGCCTTTGTTATGTCCTTGTATGTGATGAGTCCCACCAGACGGTTGTCCTTGTCCACCACAGGCAGTTTCTCAATCTTGTTTTCCTGAAGAATCTGCGCTGCGGCACTGAGGTCGGTCTGCAGATGTGTGGTAACAAGATTCTCGGTTGTCATCACGTCGTCGATGAGCTTGTCGAGATGGCGTTCGAAGCGCAGGTCACGGTTTGTCACGATGCCCACAAGATGCTTCTCCTCATCCACCACAGGTATTCCTCCGATGTGGTACTCCGCCATTATGTCGAGCGCGTCCTTCACCGTGCGTCCGCAGCGGATGGTGACAGGGTCGTAGATCATACCGTTCTCGGCGCGCTTCACGATGGCTACCTGACGTGCCTGTTCGTCTATCGACATGTTCTTATGTATCACGCCGATACCGCCCTCGCGCGCTATGGCTATCGCCATTGCCGACTCCGTCACAGTGTCCATGGCTGCTGTGACAAACGGAACGTTGAGCCGTATGTTACGTGAGAAACTGGTTTTCAAATCCACCGTCTTCGGTAAAACCTCTGAATAAGCCGGAATAAGAAGGACGTCATCGAAAGTCAGACCGTCCATTACAATTTTATCTGCAACAAATGATGACATATAATACATTGAAAATTTATTGCGTGCAAATTTAGCACAATTTTTTCACATTATAGATAACCGCACAACCTTTTCGCTCGCACGTTAACACTATTTATCCGAATGAACCCGCCGACAGGCGCAATGACAGCGGTGTAAGGCAGTGTAAGGCGACACGCGCCTGACGGCATGCGGCATGGCATGACAAGGAGGGCGCGGCATGGCACGGCTGACGGGACAATAAGAAGGGATAAGTAGCTGTTCGAAATTAACCGATATTATAAAATTACTAATATGTTATATATCTTTGCCATCATCCT
>OGXJ01000417.1_pt1 | contig 34348 bp, 25 predicted proteins | sample 1576231 | NCBI WGS metagenome assembly OGXJ01 (sample SAMEA3541539, study PRJEB24748) | human gut metagenome | biome: human gut; feature: human-associated habitat; material: faeces | place: China | collected 2012
ATATGCATGATAGGAAGCGTCTTTTGCAGAAGGTTGGCAAAGTTCACATCCTCCATGTGAAGTGCCGCGCTGAGCAGGTCATCTTTGCCGGAAAAACACTTATAAATATATGCCTCGTTCAGCTTCGCTTCGGATGCAATGGCTTTGGTGGTGGTTTTCTCCATGCCATCCCGCGCTACGACGCGAACTGCGCTGTCGATGAAGACCTGCCGCATCTCTTGTACTTCCAACTGCACACCTCTTTCTGGAAAATAAGCGGGTACTTATCCTGTCCGGGAAAAGAAAGCAGAACATCAGCACGCGCCGACTGATCTGCTGGTTTTGGCGAAAAAACATCGTGGAGTTCATCACTCGACGGACAGACGGGAATTCAATCCACGATCCGAAACTTCACATCAAACCTCCTTCATATCAAAAAAGCCTTGGGATTCGGTGCTTCGTGGAGTTCATCACTCCATCAAATCACTCCATCCAAGGCAGCAAAACGCTGGAATAGCTGTGCTTTTTTCGTGAACATGACACAAAAGCTTGACTGCGCATTTCAGAACCCTACGGCGTTCAATTTTTTCATATTGTCCCGCTTCAAAATCAGAGAAGAGTGGACATACCGATCCAGCGTGATGGTCGTGGTCGCGTGTCCCAGCACCTCCGAAAGCGATTTGATTTCAAACCCTACCTCGACGGCTCGCGTCGCAAACGTGTGACGAAGTGTGTGAAAATGAACGCCCTCCAGGCCACATTCGCGGGTATATTTCTCCATCCTGTATTGCAAAGCACGCGGCTCCATATAATTTTCCGTGCCGGTTAAAACGTAAGCGGCTGAACTGTGGGGATTCATCTTCCCGCAAAGTTCAGCCGTGTAGTCTGTTATGGGAATCGTCCTGATGGAAGTATCGCTTTTGGGTGTTCCGATCACGATCCTTGTCCGTGTGCTGCCGGCGGCGCTGGTATCGCGCAGCCGCTGAAGCGTGGCGTCGATACGGATCGTCTGTTCTTTTAAGGATATATTGCCCCATTGCAGCGCACAAAGCTCTCCAATACGAACACCCGTGAACAGCGTCAGCAGCACGCCGAACTTGCAGGTGTCCATATCATCCAGCAGGTAGGAAACGAAACGTGTCTGCTCTTCGCGGGACAGCACCCGCATTTCCTTTTTCCCCGGCTTTGGGTAATTGATCTCGATAGCCGGGAATCCTCCGGTGAAAAATGTTGCTGTGTATTTCAGGATACCGTGCAGAACGACAAGCACATCATGCACGGTCTTCGGAGCCAGCTCATCCTCGAAAAGCAGCTCCTCTGTGAAGTCGTCGATCAGGCCGGTCGTCATGCCCATGGGGAAGCAGCCGCCGAGCTTCGGCTTGATGTGCTTCCGCAGAGCGGTATCATATTTAATATAGGTAGACTCCTTCACTTTGGGCTTTCGCATACGCAGCCATTCGTCACAGTAGAACGAAAAGCGATGCCGGGAGTTCGTGCTGGGAATTGGCTTCCCATTGACCAGCGCCGCTTTGCACTTGGTCACTTTTTCCTTGGCCTCCCGATAAGTCTTGCCATAGCAGAAGCCGTACTTGATTTTGCCGGAAAGCTCGTATCCTTTGATATAGCGTGCTTCCCATCTGCCGTCCTTGCGTTTGAAAATATTTTCGCCTTTTGCCATCTTGAGAACCTCCTAATTTTTTGAAAACGTTGTGGCAACACACATTCTACCAACAGCACCAAGCTGTTCCAGACTGCGCATTTGACTGCGATAAACCGTCAGTCGAACGTGTCAGCAGCAGGAATCGGGCACAAAATTTCAAGTTCACACCCGTGCCCCGATTTCTTTTTTCAAAAACTGCCGCAAATTCACCTCTTCCTATTGATTTTTACCGAGTTAAGTGCTATAATCTGGTATGAATATTATAGGGCGTAAGGGTCATGGAGTGATGAACTCCACGAAATAAGAAGCTGCGTCTGAGACGTTACACTTGGCAAGCAATGCCTGCGTTTATACAAACTTGACGAACAGGGAGATTTCCGTCACCGGAAATCTCCCTGCTGCTTGTTGGGGCGATGCTCCCCAAACCCCTTGATTGATCGAACGGTTCCCGTTCGGCTGCGCCCTGCGTTGCAGTGCTATTTTTCCTGCTGATGCTCTTTTGTCTGCCGCTGTTCCTCTGCATCCGTGCACAGGAGCATCCCGGCGTTGGCCTTATAAATCTGGAGCTGCTTTGCCTCGTCACGCGCCTTGGAAAGCTCTGCATAATCGAGCTTCTTCTGCACGAGCAGATCGGAATACTCCGCTTGCAGGCTCTTGACGGTGGGCAGTTTTTTCAGCGCCAGATCGTCAAACGCTTTCTTCGCTGCCTTGTGGATGATGATGTCGCTCTCATGCGCATCGTAGTATTTCCTGGAATACCCGGCCTTGCGATAGGCGGTGTAGACATCTCTGGTCTTGGCATAGTTGATGATGTGCGTTTTCAGCACGGCAATCTCCGCCATACGGCTCTCTGCCGCCTTTATTTTTGCTGTCAATTCCTTCGTTTTGGCGCTTGCAGCATCCGCATAATCGGCCAGCGCGTCGAAATCTGCGAAGTCATGCTTCTGAATGAACAACAGCGTTTCGGCCATGCTTTTCAGCTTTATCACTTTCAGCTTCTGGTCGTAGGCAGTGCCTTTACCGCTGCCGATTTTGGCCTCGATCTGTGAAATCAGCGTCGGCTTCAACGGCTTGGACGAATACGTCTTTTTCCTGCGCGGCGTATGCACCCGCGTGCCGAGAATAACCGCCCGCAGTTCTTCTTCTGAGTAACCTTCACCCAATGACCGGAGCCGGATATTCTGCGGCTGACCGTCCCGCATGAAGGTGACGTGTTTGCCGCGCTTTACGGTGTAACCGGCTGCTTCCACTAGCTTCAGAAATGCCTCAAAATCTTTCGGTTTCTGCGCCAGCGCCGCGTCGATGGCCGCACGCAGCAGATCGCGCTGACAGGGCTTTGCATTGCCGCCCATCCACTTGTTGTAGCTCTTGCCGTGCGGTTTTGGATTTTCAATTACAGACAGCCGGTGCTCCATACAGACAAGATCACTGAGCTTTCGGACGGCCTCAGTGCTTCCCCAGAAGTTGCGGAATTTTCGCGTGCAGTCCAGCGTGGTGGAGTTCCAAATAATATGGTTATGAATGTGCTTTTTGTCGGTGTGGGTACAGACGATAAAGGCATGGTCGCCCTTCGTGAAGCGCCTGGCAAATTCATAGCCGAGCCGGTTGGCTTCCTCCGGAGTGACCTCACCCGGCTTGAACGACTGGCGAATCTGATACGCGATCACATCGCTGGCCTGCTCCCGGCCGGTGAGCTGGCGGTACTGACGCTTGGATAGAAGAAACTCGCTGTCCGCTGTCTTTGCATCACAGGCATAGGCCGAAATATATTCGCCGTCTTCCGTCTTATCCGGATTCTTTGCGTAGTCCGTCCGTTCCGTCAGGCATTGGGCAATGGTCTTGCCCTTGTTGACGTGCATGGGAATGATTCGCGTGGTCGCCACGAGCAAGCCCCCTTTGCAAAAATAGCGCGAGAGTTTTCACCCTCCCGCGCTATGCGTTACCAATATACTTTTTCTTTCATCCAGTCCCGCAGCAGATGAAGCTGTGCAACAAGCCACGCACCGAGCATCGGCAGACCGTAGGGCGAAAGCAGAAACGCCGCCGCCAGTTCGATCACGCCGTTTTTCACATTGTGGTCGATGAAACTGAAAACGCTCACAAGGACGAGAAGCACAGACAGGATATTCAGCAGCACGGAGGAAATATGCAGGGTCAACGTGCAGAGCCAGATCAGGAACGCGAGGACAAGCATGACCGGAGCCAGCAAGATTTTCAGAATGAACTTCATATTTTCATCAACTCCTTCGCCTACATATTACAATTTAATAGGAGCGGAGGCAAGGATGCCGCAGAGAGGGACAGCATTGGAGCCGCGCTCCATTATTTGATGCCTGCAAGCTTTACCAGTATCCCATTCGCCATGTCCCAAAGCTGCTCCTGATTTTGGACGACCTGCTCCAAATCTGTATCATAGACGCGCCCGGATTCATTCATCCGCCGCGCAATCTGATTGATGTTGTTGCTGGCATAGCGAAGAAGTGATACCATTTCTTTCAGCTCCGGCAGCTCCAACCGGACAATCATGCCGTCAATGGCGATGCGGCGCAGATAGGCGCTGAGATTGGTCATGCCCGCCTGCGTCATTTTTTCTTCGATCATGCTCTTCTCCGCTTTGGATACCCAGAAGATGATCTGCACATTTCTGTTTCTGGCCATGGTCATCGCTCCTGTCCCGGCAGCTTTTTCTCTGCGGTCTTTGCCTGAATCGCTGACTTGTTTTTCTGAATCTTCTCCAGTACGGAAGGTCGTTTCTCCGGCGCAGCTTTTTCCTTTGCCAGCTCCTCGCGCACACGGGAGACAAGCAGATTGACAAGACCGGGATTGACCTGCGACACGAGAAAGTACCGGCTACGTTCATGCCCCCATTCGTCGGCATCGGTACAGACCGGAACCGTCTGCGCCCACGCCTTGTTATCACGGCTGATTCGCCCGTCGTGGTCAAACGCACGCACGGTATTGGCAAGCACATACGCCACACGCTCCATTCCAAACTGCGCTGCAACCTGTGCGGCGGCCTTGCCTGTGTCGAGACAATAGTCGTGGTAGCTTTCATGGATCGCGGATTCCAGCGCGTCCCGGCAGGCCATGTTTACGCGAAAGGATTCCCGGTAGGTGGGCAGTTCGTCATGCTCGATGGCATACTCTGCGCTCTGCTTATAGACAGGGATATTTGCGGTTTCAGAAGAATTTTCCTTGATATCATTACGTTCCATAATCGTCCTCCTTGTAATCTTGATTTGTACTCGCCCTTTCCGTATAATAAGAAAAACGGTGGTGGTAAAATGGCAAACAACGATCAGCTCTGGCAGGAAGCCAAGAAGCGCTGCCGACTGGATGACAAAGATATCGCCCTCGCCAAACGGCTGGGGCTGAATCCGCGCAGCCTTATCAAGAACATTCCCAGCAAAAGCGAGCCGTGGAAGGCTCCCGTCAAAGACTGGCTCCATGAGATAGAGGCAAAGCGCAGCAAAAAGGCAGAGCAGAAGCAGCGCCGCCGCGAGAAAGAGGCAAAGGTGCAGGATAGCGCCGACAAGGAAAAGTAATTCCTCGTCGGCGCTGTTTTGTTATCTGCTTTCCTGCTCCCGCTGCTTTTCGGGCGTGTCTTGCGTCTGGCGCGTCGGTGTGTTTTTCAGCCGTGCCAGTACGGAGGGGCGTTCTGCTTTTGCAGAGATCGCAGCATCATCCGCCAACTGCTCCATGGGCGTGCGCTCGTCAATGTTCAGCTCGGCGTTGAGTTCTGCAAGCCGTGCAGATTTTACGCGCAGCTCTTCCTCTTGCGGGAAGGGCTTACCCAGCTCTGCCTTTGCAGCTTCCATCTGTGCGGTCATCGCGTCCAGCGTGTTTCTGACATTCTGCAATCTGTCCGGCATGGCGTTCAAAACGTTATCGATACGAGTGAGGTTGCCGCGTGCATCCTTGCCCAGCGTCACGCGATGGGTCATCTGCCCTTTGAGCGTCAGAACATAGTCCTTGCCGAAATCCTCCAGCGTGAGGGACATCTGGAATCCGCGGTAAGTGCCGATGGGCACTGGCTCCATACCCCGCACATCCTTGAACGCTTCGAGCAGCGCCGCACCGGCGTTGTCCTTATCCGTAAGATTATCGTTTTTGACCGTCATACCGGCAAACCCGTCCTCCGGATGTGGATGCGCCGCCAGCGTTTTCATATCTGCCTCAAGGCCGGAAATAAAGCCTCTGGACTTTTCAATGTCCTCCGGGAATTTCTTCAAAAGACTGTCCTCCAGCTTGTATTGCTGGCTCTGGTGACTGGCCTTCATCAGCTTCAATCTCGCAACGTCCACATCCAAATCCATCTTCTCTTTGATTCTCTCGTCTCCGGCACACAGCGCCTTGATCTCCGCGTAGGAAAGGGCCGTTTCGTCCACATCCTCGCAGGAGCGAACCGGAGATTTTGAGGTCATGATCTGGGAAATGAATTTCTGTTTATTCTCCACTGTCTGCCACAGATAGGCGTCAAATGTGGATTCGGTGACGTAACGGTAAATGTGGACTTCCTTGTTGCGGTTGCCCTGGCGGATGATGCGGCCGCTGCGCTGCTCCAAATCACCGGGACGCCACGGGCAGTCGAGATCATGGAGCGCCACGAGCCTGTCTTGAACGTTCATACCGGCACCCATCTTGAAGGTGCTGCCCATAAGCACACGCACCTGACCGGCACGCACCTTTGCGAACAGTTCCTTTTTCCGAACTTCGGTATTGGCTTCATGGATGAACGCGATCTGCTCACGGGGGATGCCGCGGGCGACGAGCTTTTCCCGGATATCGTCGTAAATCGTGAACGCCGGTTCTTCGGCTGTATCCTGACCAATGGCAGCTTCCAGCGCGTGAAGTTCCGGACTGTCGAGGTTCCCGCCTGCGGCCTTTGCCGCTCTGGATGCAGGCACTGCCGCTTTTGGTGTGGAGAGGTCGCAGAAGACGAGCTGGGTGAGTTTATCTGCCTGTCCGTCCTTCCAGACGGAATAGATATTATCCACGCACAGATTAACCTTACTGCCTGCCTCATCGGGCAGATCAGGATTGATAACACGCTGGTCAAGCCCCAGCTTGCGTCCGTCCGAGGTAATCTTGAGCATGTTGTCGGTGCTTGCATCCACGATTCCCGCGTGGACTTTTGCGGCACGCTCGGAAAGCTCCTGCACCATACCCTTTTGAATTTCTGTCGGCTGTGCCACGACATTGTGATAGATTGGCGTCGGCGTAGGCAGGTGCAGTTGATCCGCCGTCTTGATGTCGGCGGCTTCCTTGAATAGCTGCATCAGCTCTGGGAGATTGAAGAACTTTGAAAATCGGGTGCGCGCCCGGTAGCCGGTGCCCTCCGGGGCAAGCTCAATCGCCGTCGCAGTCTCGCCAAAGGTGGAAGCCCAGCAGTCAAAATGCGTCAGGTGTTTTCTCTGGAGCATATCGTGCTGGAGATAGCGCATCATGGTGTACAGCTCCGTCATGGAGTTCGAGACCGGCGTGCCGGTCGCAAACACAATACCCTTGTTGCCGGTGATCTCATCAATATACCGGCATTTCAGGAGCATATCCGAAGACTTCTGCGCGTCGGAGGTGGAAAGGCCAGCGACGTTGCGCATTTTTGTGTAGAGGAACAGGTTCTTGAACGCATGGGCTTCGTCCACATAGAGCCGGTCTACGCCAAGCTGCTCGAAGGTGATGACATCATCCTTTCGGCTGGTGTCCTGCAATTTCTTGAGCTTCACTTCGAGGCTCTTTTTTGTTTTCTCCAGACTCTTGATGGTGAAACGCTCGGCATTGTTTGCCCTTAGCTCCATCAGGCCATCTTCGATTTCATAAATCTGCTCTTGCAGCATCCGCTCCTGCCGTTCTCTGGAGACCGGGATACGCTCAAATTGGCTGTGGCCGATGATAACGGCATCGTAGTCGCCGGTGGCAATGCGGGCACAGAACTTCTTGCGGTTTCTCGGCTCGAAGTCCTTTTTGGTAACGGCGAGGATATTGGCAGAGGGGTACAGACGCAGAAACTCCGACGCCCACTGTTCAATCAGGTGATTGGGCACCACAAACATGGGCTTGTGGCAAAGGCCGAGGCGTTTGCTCTCCATCGCCGCTGCGACCATCTCGAAAGTCTTGCCCGCGCCGACCTCGTGCGCAAGAAGCGTATTCCCACCATACAGAATGTGAGCAACAGCGTTCAACTGATGCTCACGAAGCTGTATCTCCGGATTCATACCGGAGAATGTAATATGCTGTCCGTTGTATTCGCGCGGACGGGTGGCGTTGAAAAGCTCGTTATACTTCTGAACCAGTTCGTGCCGCCGCGTCGGGTCTTTCCATATCCATTCCTGAAATGCGTCCTTGATGGCCTGCTGCTTCTGCTGGGCAAGCGTGGTTTCTTTGGAGTTGAGCACGCGCTTCTCTTTACCATCCGCATCCGTGATCGTGTCGTAAATGCGCACGTCGCGCAAATTCAGTGTATCCTCCAGAATCTTGTAAGCATTGGCGCGTTCCGTGCCGTAGGTCATATTGGCGTTGATGTCGCTGCGGCCTACAACACTCTTGCCGGTGATATTCCATTCCGCGCTGAAATCCGAGTAGTTGACGTCTATGCTCCGGCGCACATAGAAAGCTGGCTCCAGCAGCTCGAACATGAATTGCTTGATATACGCTTTATCGATCCACGTTGCGCCGAGGCGCACTTCAATTTCCGAAGCGTCCAAATCCTTGGGCTGCGCCTGCCGCAGCGCTTCTACATTGGGTAGATAGCCGGGACTGTCCTTTGCGGCCGCCTCTGCCTCCCTCAGCTTCTGCCGCACATCCCCGGAAAGATATTCATCTGCCGTCTGCCATTCTCCGTGCACAGGGTTGAGAAAGATAACGCCGTTCAGTTCGTCGATCAGTTCTTCCTGACTTTTTCCGGAGAGCTGCGCCATATAGTTCATGTCCACTCGGGCTTTTTCCGAGATGGACAGCGCCAGTGCCTCCGACGCTGTATCCACGGACGTGATGGCCTCATGGGGACGGATCGTGCGCTTTGTGAAAATGTCAGCCTTGCGTTTGAGGTTGTTTTCTTCATCCAGCATTTCCAGAGAGCAGAGTAGGAAGTACGAGCTGTCATCCGAAAACGCCAGGTTGTTGGCGCGAGTATTGATAAGCCCATATTTTGCCGTGAAGGAGTCATAGAGGGCATCCAGCTCCCGCTGCGTCCGCTGGATGGCTTCATCGGAGACGAAGCCGTCCATCTGCTGCCCGATGAGCTTCTGGACGCAGTCCCGGAGCTGCACCATGCCCTTGACGCGCGCTTTCGCCGTTGCGTTCAGGTCAGGCTTGACCATGACGCTGTTTTCCCGGTAATACACGTCACCGTCCACGATGGTGTAGGAGAAATTCTTCACATTGGGGTCAGCGGGAATTGATGTGCCGATCTTCTCGTTTTCGCCGAGGTCTGGCAGCTCTGCCTCCTGGTATTTACCGCCGATGTTCTGCACCGCTTCATGGAGCAGCGTTCCCAAATCTGCACCTTCGATGGGGTTGACGGTATAATCCTGCTTGCCGTACTGCGTGCTCTCCGAAGATGGGGTTCCAAGCACCATTTCCGGATGCTCTGCGAAGTAACTGTTGATGGCAAAACCGTTTTCGGACTGGCCGAGGTGAATCCAGTCCTCGTCGATCTCAATGGGGCGGTCTCTGCGTTGCAGGAAGATGATATCCGAAACCACATCCGTACCGGCGTTGGCGCGGAACGCATTGTTGGGCAGACGAATGGCACCCAGCAGCTCCGCCCGCTGCGCGATGTACCTGCGGACTTCGGGCGATTGCTTGTCCATCGTATAGCGGGAGGTCACAAACGCGATCACGCCGCCCGGACGCACCTGGTCGAGGGTTTTGGCAAAGAAGTAGTCGTGAATGGAAAAACCGAGCTTGTTATAAGCCCGGTCATCTACCTGATATTGTCCGAACGGGACGTTGCCCACGGCGAGGTCGTAAAAGTCTTTTCTGTCCGTTGTTTCAAAGCCCGCGATGGTAATGTCCGCCTTGGGATAAAGCTGCTTGGCAATGCGCCCGGTGATGCTGTCCAGCTCCACGCCGTAGAGCTTGCTGCCCTGCATCTGCTCCGGCAGCAGGCCAAAAAAGTTGCCGACGCCCATCGACGGCTCCAGAATGTTACCGCTCTGGAAGCCCATGTTGCCGACCGCTTCATAGATCGCCTTGATGACGGTGGGACTGGTGTAGTGGGCGTTCAGCGTGGAGGCGCGGGCAGCAGCGTATTCTTCCGGGGAAAGTGTGGCGTACAGCTCTGCAAACTCGTCCGACCAGTTTGGCTTGTTCTCGTCGAAGGCATCCGCAAGACCGCCCCAGCCCACATAGCGGGAGAGGATTTCCTGCTGCTCCGGGCTGGCCTGTAAGCCCTCAAACTCCAGCTCTTGCAGGAGATGGATAGCCGCCATATTTGCCCGAAACTTTGCTTTTGCGCCGCCGACGCCGAGGGCATCATCGGTGATGTGAAAATTCTGCGCGTTGCGGTGGCTTGCCGCCTTGAAGTCAGCGTAAGCGGCCTGCTCCGCAGCGGCAACGCTGTGAAATTCCTGCCACTCGCCGTCAACGGGGATAGATACCGCAGGACGGTGTGCGGGAGGCTCGTCGATCTCGGCCTGAGAGATGGCATCATCAAAATCAGGCAAAAACTCGCCCATTTCCGAAAGCGCTGCTCGACCTTCATGCTCCAGAATCAGTCTTTCTTCCTCGCTCATGGCAGGCGGTTTAGGCTCGACAGGTTCCGCAGAGGGCGGGTCATGCTCCGGCTCGTCAAAGCGCAGAGTGCGAATCTCCACATCATAGGGGAGGTTGCTTTTGTCACCGGGATATACCGCCACGGTTTCCTCGGTGTAGGCGGGTTTTGGTTCTTTTTCGGGGACAACCGTATTCTCTGCGGCGGTCTTTTCCGGCTGCGGATACCGCTCCATGAGCCGCGCGAAGCTCTCCCTGCTCTCCGCGCGGGAGATGGGATAGAAAAGCGTCGGGTCGCTGAGGGTAATATCAAAGATGCCGATGCTCTCGATGATATAGGGCTTTCCATTTTCCAGATACACCGTATCGCCTACGGAATACGGGAACTGTTCTCTCTGCGGGACAGGAGCTGTTTCGGGAACGTCTGTAACTGCTTCCTCTGGCTCATGCCAGTGGTATTGCTCCACATCCTCATCCGAAACGTGAATGAGGTCGCTGAAATCGAGATTTTCCAGCTCGTTGGTAATAAGCTCCTGCAAAGAGCCGTACTGCCGGGTTTCCAGATGCTCATCATCCAGATAGCGCTCCAGCCGATAATTCACAAGGTCAATGTTCACCTGAATGGGAATCTCATCGTCTGTGACAGTGGTGTAGGCGACGCCGATCTTCGCCGGGTCGCTGAAATCCGCCTCTGAGCCGTATTCACCCCGGCAGAAGTCGGAGATCAGCCATTTTGCCCGTTCCATGAGCAATGCCGGTTCCTCGACCAGCTCACGTCCCGCTACCTCTGCGTGTGCCCGTTCGTCCGGGTAATTGCCATAGATGCGCAGATGCTTCCGTGCCTGCTGGTCGTAGATGGCTGCACCATCATATGCGAAGCCGTCGCTTTCCATCGTACCGTCCACATAGCCCTGTGCGGCTTTTTCTGCTTCTTCCAGCGTCTGATAGTCCAGTTTCTCATCAAAGCCGTTTTCAAAGTGATGATATGCCACGACCTGATACCGTGGGGCCATCCGCTCGGCATAATCATCAATCATTTCTTTGGTCAGCCATTCCGGCTTTTGAGGAAGCGCGTCATAAAGCTCCCGCATTTTGACGATCTGCGCATAGACGCTGCCCGCCCACAGGTGCTTTTCTGCGCGGTTGCCTGCTCCAAGGAAGTATTCGCAGTCTGCCCGCAAACGACCCAAAAGGCGATAGTCCGGGTTGTTTTCCAGCAGAGACTTTTCCTGTTCTGTGAAGAATTTATCTTCTCGGATGAGCTGCGCAATCCGCCGCTGTACTTTCGGCCATGTCAGTTCAACGGTTTCCGGGCTTCCGGCGCGGATGATAAAGAGATTGTTGCCCTCCTTGCCGCCGTACTCGTGAGCAAGCCATGCAGCAGTTTCTTTTTCACGTCCATGCTGCTGCATATACCGCACTACAGCGTGTTTGCTTTCGACATTTCCGTTCCATGCACGGAGTGCATCGTCTATATCGTCCTGCGAGAGCGGATGCAGCAGATCATGGAGCCGCGCATAGGTTCCCTCAAAAACCTCCTGATGCAAGCGGCTGCGGAACTCTGGCATATCCGAGAACAACCGGATAAGCTCCATATCTTTTGAACCGAGAATGGCACGGCGCACGGCGGCATTGCACTCGATACCGGCGTTCTCCCGGTCAGAGTGACCGCAGGCGTTGCGATAGGCGGTATCCTCCGAAACCGCCGCCATCACCACTGGTCTGTAATGCTCCAAACGTTCCTGCAACGTAGGCTGGGGTACATCGGCGGCAGGGTCGCGGAACACCCTCGTTCCATCTGCGCCAAATTCCGCTTCATAAGCATTGATGGCGTTTTCTGCCTCATGGTCGATGGACGGGAGCGTATATGCCGTGTGTTCATGGTTGGAATCGCCAATGCGTGAAATCGTTACATCATGCTTTTCCCGCAGCTTTTCAACGTATTCTCCCAACTCGTTTGCAGGGAAGCCGCACATGGTAACACGGCCAGCGCCCTCCAAATTGCGGCGCGTCAGCTCAAGGCTGAGATCATCGGCAACTGCCCGCGCATCTTCGCCATACAGCTCAAAGAAGTCCCCGACCTGATACAGTACGATTTCATCGGGATGCGCTGCTTTTACGTCGTTATAGTCGTTATAAACCGCGTTCCGCATGGCGTCCTGCGCCATTTCCTTGTCATAGGCTGCCTGCTCATCCGGCGTAAGGTAGCGGTTCAACCGAACCAGCTCCGAGATGCGCGAAGCGACCTTGTTCCAATTCATCTGAATGTCTGCACAGCCGTTCTTTTTCAGCACAATGCCTTTGCTGCCGTGATCTTCATAGCTGCCGCTTTCTCTGGATACAGCATGGGTGCGTCCTCCGATGCCGTACTCCTTTTTCAGAAAATCGGCGCTCTCTTTGGGCGTGTGCGGTGTCTGGAAAAATTCATAGATGCGGGTTTTCCCGCCTTCAAAGCCGCTTCCATTTGCAAGAGAAGCCGCAATTTCATCTTCAGTGATAAACCGGCCAGTCTTCGGAACAACCGCCATATCGGAGTGATATTCTTTGCGCGGCAATGACAGATCTTCCATGCGTGTAAGAAGCGCCTGCGGACGGTGGAAATGGAAACGCAGAAGCTCCCGGTTCTCATGGTAGGCATCAAGGAATACCTTGTATTCTGCCAGAAGCCTTTCCCGAAACTCCGGATTCAGCAGATCATCCGTCAGGCGTTCCGTCTCCTCTGGGAAATTGGTGCTGTGGATATTGCCCAGACAGGACAGATATCCCCGCGACTTTGCTTCATCCGAAAAATCGTGGTAAAGGTTCCAGACCGCAACGGCGATACTCAGCCGCTCATAGCGCAGAGCTTCCGTGACTTCAAGATTGGTGGCAAATGTGCCGCCATCCAGAAGTTCCTCGACACGCTCTGCTGCGTCCGTCCAACGGATGACCTGTGCAGAACGGAGATGCCGTGCAGCATCGCCGTTTGCAATGTGGATGCCTTCGTCGCCATACCATGCGGAAAACCTGCCGTTTTCCGTAATCAGGCCATTGCCGCCGTAGTAGAGATTTTTGAGAAATGCCGCGCGATCCTCTACGGGCTTTTGTTTGGAGAACTCCGCAGCAATTTTCATACGGGCTTCATCTGCATTACCGCCTGTGCGCAGGATGTGGTCAATATCATCCTGCAAAATGAACATAGAAAAAGCGGAGGGCGTAGAATTAACGCTCTCCGCTGTGTCGATATATGCAATTTGTTCCGCTTCCGTTGGGAACAGGCTCATCTGATACGCCGCCGTGGGCTGCGCCGGTTCTGCTTCCGGCGCGTCATTGGTCAGTTGTACACCAGCTCGTTCAGAATGATCTCTTCTACCTGCGCTTTCAGACTGTTCATCAGCCCCACCCAGCGCATCGGGTCGCTGGCTTTCAGCGCTTCCGTCACGCCCGCCGATTTCATCAGCTCCGGCATCATCTGCTCCAGCCTCTGCCGCGCCGTCTCGTCGATTTCCCGCAGGTGCGGGAACAGCGTCTCGGACAGGATCATCTGGTTCCAAAGGATGGGACGATGCTCCTGAAGGTAAGTCTTCCGCAGCATCCCGTACTTGCCCAGGGGCTTGCTCTCCGGTTCCTCGCTCAGCTTCAGGTTGGGAATCCGGTAGTCTCCGTTCTTCGTGTAAGTCAATTCGGTCATGATTCTGGCTCCTTTCGCGCTCATAATTTCGGATGGCAACTTCTATCTGTCTGAGCACCTGCTGGCTGATCTCGCTGACCGCCGTGCCCAGCGCCGCAACCGCAGCCGGGGTGTTGAAGTCGAACACGGGCATGAAATCTTCCGGTTCCAGATAGGCTTCCGGCTCCAGTCCGCACCGGCTCATCAGCATGTAGGTAATGCTGACTTTTGCGGCATTTCGGAACTGCACCTCGGTGTTGAACTCATCATACCCGTCAAGATAGGAATCGTCAATGTTGTGGAGAATATCCCGCTTGTAATCTGCCCAATATTCTCTTGCAAGCTTTGCGGCTGCTGACTCCATCTGCTCGACAATGCCATCTTTACCGGATACACCGTAGCTCCGCTCCAGCGCGGCGGCAACGGCATCCTCATGCTCCGCGCGGAACTGCCAAAGGTGCATGGGGCGGGAGTGCTCCCGTTCGCCGGTGTCGGCCACGTCAAAGACATATCGCAGTTGTGGCTTCTGGCCGCTTGTGTCTATAAGGGCAATGCCGGTGGAGCCGCGCCGGACAAAGCGCCCCATCTTTTTGTTCCAGAAATCGTACTCGGCGCAGGCGGTCGCGTCCGGCCGCTGGGCGTGGATCATGACCTGCTCGTTATACGGATACTTGTAGAGCCGCGCCGCTGTGCGCAGGAACTGCGTCCAGCTTTTGTAGCTGCTTGTGAGCTGCTGCTCCGTTGTGTCTGCCATCTGCCTGTACTCCTGATATTTACTCGGCATAGGGCTACCTCCTTCGGGTAAAAAATTAGAGCACCCGGAATTGGGCACTCTATGTATGAGAGATGACAGGTTCTTAATATGTTTTCGCGTGAAGCTTGCCGCTATAAGCACAAAATTTCAAGTGCAGCGGCTGCCACTCGTCAATCAAGCTGACAGAAGAACGCCCGCCTGTTGTGACAAGCGGGCATTGTGCCATAGGTGTTACATTTTTCCGTTTTGTCCGTCTGCCTCCGCCTTTCCAAGCAGGTACAGAAATGCGATGGCAGGTACTCGCAAAATCGGCACACGGGTCTCGTGCTTTGCAATGCCGAAATCATCCAACTGCTTCGTGATGAGAAATGCGCTTGTGACCTTTGCACTTTCATCCTTGCAGAGTTCGACAATGGCGTCCGTAGCAGGTATATGGGAGTTGTTGCGGTATTTTACCTCACAGAGAATCTTTTCACGGGGCAGCTCAATGACCACATCGACCTCTTTCTGATTATCCTTTGCCTTTCTGAAGTAGCCAAGCTGCGCAGTGCTGCCCTGATAGAAGGATACGATATGCTTATATACCGTCGTTTCCACCATTGCCCCAAGCTCTCGCTCATCCGAAAGAACGTCGTCTATCATTAGAACGGCGTTGCGTATGGCGGCGTCGGCAATGTATATCTTCGGCTTGCCCTTCAAAGCACCCTTGCTCCCCACATCCATCGGCTTCGACAGATAAATCAGGTTAGACATTTCAAGCGCCTCAATATAGCTGTCTATTGTAGCGGCAGAGGTATTTTCCAGTTCCTTCGCCGCCGTGGTCACGCTGAAAATCTCTGTTGAGTTCATACAGAGATACAAAAACAGTTTTTCCATCAGAAGCGGGCTTCGGATATTAAAAAGTGTCAGAACATCACGCTTGATAACCTTATCCACCACATCTTCCCGCAGCATCCGCTGTGCATACATATCATCGTCGGATAATACAAGCTCAGGAAAGCCGCCAATCATAAGGTAACGGTTGAAATGCACTTCCAGCGGCGCAAACCGATCCATCAGATCGCCCAACTCCGCTTTGCTCATTTTTACGAGCTTTGTGAGCCTCAAATTATCTGGCAGAATCGGCTCTTCAATTTGCAGCAGACGACAATATTCATAAAACGACATGGTGGGTATCTTCAGGATGCTCCATCGCCCCGTCCCGCTGTCGGTCGAGCCTTTTTCCAATATCGGGCTGGCCGAGCCGGTCGCTGTAAGCCGTATGTCCTTCCGGCTGTCGTAGATGACCTTCATCCAGAGTTCCCAATGCTCCGTATATTGAATTTCATCGAGGAAGATATACCTTGTTCCCTCTATGGGATAAAGGGATTCGTAGATAGAAAGGACTGTCTCCACATTGACGAGCTTTACAATCGGATTGTCGAAGGATACATACAGGATATTTTTGGGGTTTACGCCCTCGTCGATCAGGCTGTTCATCATCTGATACATGATCGTCGTCTTGCCGACACGCCTTGCGCCGGATAAAACGGCAAACCGCCGAATCGTTTTGTGCGAAATCATTCTCAATGCTTCGTAATAGGCAAGCCTTTTCTGTGGCTTGTTTTCCTCTTTGATTGCCAGCGGATTGCGCCACCAGGGATTATACTGCCGCAGCACCTTGATGACCTGCTCATCGCTTACGATTGCCATACAAACACCTCCGTACAGGTAGTATTTCCACGGAGTTGTATCTTCATACCAGCGAAACTCCGCGGGAGTTATGCAAGTATATTATAGCAACGGTCAAGTACGAACGCAAGGGGATTTTGAAAGATGCGAAAAAATGTCCAATATTTTGCTGCCTGAATCCTTGCATTTTCCTTTAGGTTCGCTGCAACACCGATAGAGCCAGCAGAGAGACGGCTCCGAATGGAACCGTCTCTCTGCATTTGCTGTTCAGTCAAAGTCCAGCACTAGCTCCAGCTCCGCAAACTGCTCGTCGGTAATACCGTCCAGCTTGCGAAGAGCACTGTCGGTCAGCTCCAGCAGCTCGGCTTCATCGGGTTCCAACTGTCCGCGCATGTCGGTCAGCGCCTGCATCAGACCGGCGCGGGTGCCGGTATTGTAGATGCACATCAGGTTGATCTCGTCAAATGTAAAGTTGCTCATGTCACAGCTCCCTTTCCGCGCTCCGTTTCGGGGCGCTCTTCACAGATTTGGTGTCGGCTACGGACGGCGTTTTCAGCTTCGCAAGGATGGAGGGCTTTTCGCCGGATTTTTCTCTGCGCACCGGCTGCTGGGCACGGCGCTTTTCCGCGTCTTCGCGCTGGACGGCCTGCGCCAGCTCCAGAAGAGAAATGGGCGTGCCGGTCTTGGACTGTTCCTCCAGCTCCGCGACTGTTTTGCGCGGGCCATTGTTGATGATGCCGTCGATCATACCGTAATCATCTTCCATCGCCATCTCGGCATTTTTCAGGTAGTTCTCCGGCTTGAGAAAGCCCGGTAGCTCTTTGAAGCCCCAAGAATCGACGTAATGACAGGATACCACACCGTTCTTCTTCAGCGCTACGATGTCGCTGACCGACAGACTGTGTCCGCGAAAATCCTCCGGACGGCGGATATTGAAGGCCTCATACAGCTCGTTCAATTTATCCTGCGTATCACCCCTGCGGTCGAGGTCTCCCGCATAGACGGCGGCGTAGTTCTCCTTTTGGATGGATAGTCCTTTCTTCTCCAGATACTCGGAGTTCATATAGTGGAGCTGCACCGTGTCGTCATTATCCCGAAGCTGATAGATGGCAAAGCTGTCGGCAGGGTTATCAAGGAACGCTTTCTCATAGTCCTGCGGCACGAAGCGGTCTTTGACCGTCCCCCATTCGGAAGCTTCCACGCCGAAAATACCGTCAAAGCTGCGGATTTCGTCGGCATCAAACGCCATGGCCTCGGTGTTGTCGGTGTGAAGCATATACACGGTCACGTCGCGCTCCATGAGTTCCAGCGCACGCTCCTTTGTCAGCGGCAGCATATTGGAATCTGTGTAGCCGTATGCGTTCATGCTCTCCACAGAAATCGCCGGGTCAGGGACGGAGCCATTATCCGGTGCGCTGACCGGCTCCGGCTCCTGCACCGTAATCTCCTGCACTGGCTCAGCAGCAAGGCTCTCCGGCTCCTTATCCAGCCCACGCTCCTTCATCAGCGCCTTATAGTTCCGGTCGATGTCCGTAATCAGACCGGATGCCGTGTGGTTGATGGTTTCCAGCGATGCTTTTAGCTCCGGCAATTCCTTGCCCTTAGACCATGTAGCGATATAGCCGAAGCTGTTCTCGCCGGTCTCAATGCCGAAATAGGCGCAGACGGCATAGGAAATGCTCTCGGCCTGCACTTCCTCGGTGTTGCGGGAGATCTTCGCCTTTTCCGGAAACTGCTCGTGCAGAAAACCCTTTACGGTCTGCTCTCCGCCTACAAAGTTCAGCCCGTCCTCGCCCAACGGAAGATACCCTGCATCCGTCAGGTCAATGGGCGTCGCTGTAATGACGGTTGCTGCATGATTGACGACAACGTGCTCCTGAATGGTCACGGGCAGTCCCGGATCATCGTCTGAACCGCGCAGGTCATATGCATACAGACCTTCGGGCAGCTTTTCTCTGTCGATGCGCCCATTGGAATACAGGGCAGGCTCTTCAAACAGTTCGATTACCTGATATTTCTCGCCAACGTCGTCTCTGCCATGCAGAAGGGAGTGTGCGATCTCGTGGATCGCCGCGCATACCGTCTGTACCTCGCTCATGTCGGTGCGGACGGCAATGCGCCGATTCTCGTCGTCGTAATACCCGTCCATGCCGGCCATATTCTCCATAAAGACCGGAACCGGCGCGCTGCGCTTCACAGCCTCCATGAAGACCTCATAATTCTGCACATCGCCGGTAAGATCGACGGCAAGCTGCGGCAGGGGCTTGCCCTCCGTCTGGCTCACATCAAAAACCGTGACCGGTTTGTACATCGGAATCTTAATTTCCTTTTTTTCCATGATGGCCTTGCCGTCAGCATCCAGCATGGGGAGCTTGGTGTCCGGGTCGAGCTTTGCTTCTTCGATTTTCTTCTTGTACGGCGTCGGGGCAATGATCTTGATGCCTTTTTCGCCCTTGAGTACATTGCGGCCAAACTGATCTCGCCATTTGTTGAAACCGGCAACGACGGTGGCGTCCGGCTTCTGCATATAGATGAGCATGGTATTATTGACGCTGTACTTGTGGAACCGGCTCATGGTGCGAAGATAATTCTTGTACTTTTCGCTTTCAAACAGCTCTTTAATACCATTTTCAATGCTGTCGGTGATCTCTTTGAGCCTGTCCTTATTGGACTGCTTTTCTGCCATATACGCTCCTTTCCGGGATTGTAATCCCTGCATATGGTCAGCCCCTGCGGGGACGTGGAAATCCTCGCAGGAGCATAGGGCTTATTCAGATTTTGGGACGGTGCCCCTGACCGGGGGCTTGTACCCGGCCTGTTTGGCTCGCTCACTGGCGGCGCGGCGGCGCTCTTCGCTATACGGCTCCCGGATAGAGATGCAGTTTTTCGGTACGATGAAGCAGGCCGAGCCGGAGCGTCCCTTGTTATCCGGGTAGATTTTGTCCGGCTGCCGCCGATGCAGCTCCTTGAGCCGAGCTTTGAGCTTTTTATCGAAGGTGTAAACGCTGGCGGTATCATCCGCATCCGAGAACAGGATAATGGTCTCACGCTCCGAAGGTTCCAGTCTCATCGGCCTGCCTCCAGCATGGATGCGGCAAACCGGCGGCAGATTCTGTGAAAAAGGCGGCTGGCCGATGAAGCAAGGGTCATTTCAAAGGCAGTCGCAATCTCCAGATATTTGCACACTTTCGTGGGCACAAATCCTTTATGGGGATCGAAACCCAGGCGCATACCCAAAACCGTCCGATCCCGATATCCCAGCTTCTCAAAGACGGACATAACCGTTTCACACAGATTGTCGATGGTGTTGCAATGTGCGCTGAAAGCAGGAGCGTTCTCGCCCTGCATGGTAAGAATTGCTGACAGGATCAGGTGCGCCGCACGCATTTTATGAATACTGTTTTCCATTCGCTTTCCCTCTTTCAAATTCCAGCCGGTAAGCTGTCTTTGTGCCGTCGTCCTCCAGAACGATATAAGCGTCGTAGGTCTTGCCGGTTTTCTCGGAGAAGATGCCGCTGGCATAGGTTTTTCCGTCTTTCAACAGCGTCTCTGCCATCTTCTTTGTCAGATTGATTTTCTTCGCGGCAAGAAAACGGTTATCGCGCCAAAGGCCAAAATGGCAGTCATTCCGCTCACAGAAATAGCCCTTTTTGCTCTCTGTAACATCACTGCCGCAGCGCGGGCATTTTCCGACGACCGCTCTTCCGGACGGAAACAGTACGTCGGCTCCCAGCACCGTTTTATAGGTCTTGACCAGCTCGCAGACCATATCGCGGATGCCCTGCATAAAGGTTTCCGGGAATTCTTCGCCGCGCTCGATCTCTTTTAGGCGATGCTCCCATTCAGCAGTCATAAGCGGAGACTGGAGCTGTTCCGGCAGCACGGTAATCAGGGAAATACCGGCGTGAGTCGGGATCAGGCTCGCCGTCTTCTTGCTCTTTTTGCGCTCCACAAAGCCGGTGGCCACCAGCTTTTCCAGAATGGCCGCGCGGGTGGCAGGCGTCCCAAGGCCTTTGCGTTCAGCATCTTCGGGCATTTCTTTCGCACCGGCGACCTCCATTGCAGAAAGCAGCGTATCCTCGGTATAGTGTTTGGGCGGCGTCGTCTTACCCTCTTTGACGGCGGCAGAATGAACCGTAAAGGTCTGTCCTTCGTCCACGGGCGGCAGTGCCTTTGCCGCATCCGAAGTTTCATTTTCACCTTTGCCGGAGTAATGCGCTTCCATCAGCGCCCGCCAGCCGGGATTCATGACCGTGCGGCCTTTCGCGCTGAAGCTGTGCCCGGCACATTCCAGCGTTACCGCCGTTTCCGTGTATTCATAGGACTGTACGACGGCGCAGAGCAAACGCAGGGCGACCAATTCCAGCACAGCACGCTCTCCGGCAGGCAGGCCGGTGAGCGCAGCTTCTTTGAAATTGGCAGTGGGAATGACCGCATGGTGATCGGAGACCTTTTTATCATTGATGACCTGCGTAGCGTTCACACGAATTGGGACGCCCTCCACCTTCGGCATAGCCGCAGCCACATTGCTTACGAGTGCAGGCAAGCCGTCTGCCATATCCGAGGTCAGATACCGGCTGTCGGTGCGAGGATAGGTGCAAAGCTTCTTTTCATAAAGGCTCTGGAGGTAGTCCAGCGTCTGCTGGGCGGTGAAGCCAAGAATCCGGTTGGCGTCGCGCTGCAAGGTGGTAAGATCATAAAGGGCGGGCGGCTTTTCGGATTTGTCCTTGCGCTCGACCACCTTTACCACTGCCATCTGACTGCCGCAGGCTTTCTGCAAGGATTCGGCCTCCGGCTTATTCTTCATGCGTTCGCTGCCAGCATCAAACCCCGGAAGCCCCAGCGTAACTGTATAGAACGGCTCCGGCTTGAAAGCGTCGATTTCCGCTTCCCGCTGCACGATCAACGCCAGCGTGGGAGACACCACACGCCCAACATTCAGCGTGCGGTGATAGAGAACGGAGAAAAGCCGCGTGGCGTTGATGCCCACCAGCCAGTCGGCCTTGCTGCGGCAGAGCGCCGACGCATAGAGATTGTCGTATGCGCTGCCGTCTTTGAGCGTTTCAAAGCCCTTGCGGATCGCCGTATCTTCCATAGACGAGATCCACAGGCGCTTCATAGGCTTGTCGCATTTGTTGAGCAGATAGACCGTGCGGAAGATGGACTCGCCCTCACGCCCGGCGTCGCAGGCGTTGATGACCTCGCACACATCCGCCCGGTGCATGAGCGTGTTGAGCAGGGCAAGCTGCTTTGCCTTGTCCCTGGCAACGGAATACTGCCAGCTCTCCGGCAGGATGGGCAGATCGTCATAGCGCCATTTGGCATACTTTTCGTCGTAGGCGGCGGCTTCGGCCAGCTCGGCCAGATGCCCAAAGCACCAGGACACGATGTAGCCGCTGCCCATAAAATAACCGTCCCTGCGCTCGTTGGCACCAAGAACGGCGGCGAGGGATTTGCCAACAGAGGGCTTTTCCGAAATTACCAGCTTATACATGTTCTGCATGGTCAGTCGTCTCCTTTTTCTCTTTCTTGTGCATCCCGAAGACATCGAAATTTACATCAATGGCCACGAGAATCCGCTTCGCGCTCTCCAGTACCTTCGGGCGATTCTCGCAGGTGGCCTTGTACATCAGATATTCGCCGTAATAGTCGGGCTTAATTGGCATATGGCGAATGGTGGATCGTATCATCTCTTCTACCGTATCGGCTTCCTCCATGGTTGTGTAAGGGTCGGAACTGTCCAGCATTTCCCGAAGCGTGGAAAACGTCTTATCTTCCTCCTGTCCCGTCCGGATCAGATACTTGATATACGAGGAAAACAGCAGCGTAAGAGATTCCATTTCAAAGCGGGAAAGCTCATCCAGGATGTAGTCTTTCAGCCAGTACATTTCCTCTTTTATAAACCTGCGAACATCGTATGACCGTAGGCTCTTGAGTGCATCGGGCGAAAGCTCCGGCATGGAATCGTCATCCTCCGTCAGCGAAGAAACATCATAGATTTCAAGCGTTTCTGGTTTCTCCGGCTTTTCCGGCGCATCCTCCAAGTCGTCCAGGTCGTCCAGAAATGTGAAGTCGGTGGCCTGCTTCTTCGGCTTGCCGATTTTGCAAATTTTGGAAATGACATCATCCATCACATAGAAAAAGAGATAGAGTGCGTTAAAACCGGCTATACAGCCGATCACAATGAACAGCGTGGTCATTCTGCATCCTCCTGTTCTGCATCGCCGGTGCTTTCCGGCTCATCCGGTTCCGTTTCGTAGTCCGTATCGTCCTCATCCTCGCCATAGTCGTAATCGTCCAGATCGACCGGCCCCTTGGCATCCGGCTTTTTCTTGCGGAATTTGAACCAATAGAGCGCACCGCCTCCGCCCAGAAGCAGCAGGAGCAGGAGCACTACAGCGCCGCCGCTGGATTTCTTTTCAGGCTCCGGCTCAATCTCCGGCTCCGGTGTGGTATCCGGCACCTTTTCAATGACCTTCTCCTTGCCGGTACATTCTGTCATGTTCGTTTTGCAGACCTCGCAGGAAGTATTGACGGCTCCGGCCTCGCACTTTGTCGTGCAGGAGCAGACCGGCGTCTGCTTGTCTCCCTCCACCAGAGCCAGCAGATCGGCCTCATCCACAAGATTCAGGAAATAGGTCTCATAGCGCTCTCCGTCCTCGTCCAGCGGCTTATCGTAGTCGATCACCAGATAAAAGGTCTCGCCGTTGCGGGTCTCGATGGTGATAAACTGTTTGTTGCTGTATTTGTCGTAAAGCAGATCGCGTGTGACAGAATTGCCGTTCTGCGTAAAACCGGTGCCGTCCTCTTTCGTGATGGGTTCTGTCGTGGGAGCCGGAGCCTCGGAAGATGCCGGAGTCTGCGCAGACGAGCCTGCATTTTTACTGCCGCCACTTACAGAGGATGCACCGCCGCTGCTGCCCCCGAATGAGCTGCCGGAGCTGCTGCCGGACGTATTATTCTTGCGGCAGTCGCAGTCTGTGGGGCAATGCTCGTCGTGCTCATCATCGCCGGTGTCCGGCGTGGGTGTGGGCGTCAGTTCCGGTTCTTCTTCGTAGAACGGATTGGCAAGTACAACATAGTCCGTCCAGTTCCCGGCATTGTCCAGCGCGTCGATGTAGAGATAGGCGTTGTCCGTCAGGTTATCAATGCGGACGTTCAGCTCACCATTTTTGAGGGTCGTGTATAACTCATCATTGACGAAGACCGCAGCAATGCCGGAAAGCGCATCGCTGGCTTCCACGCGCAGGAGCGTACCGTTGATACCAGCTCGAATCACCGGTGCTTCAAAGTCCATGCAGTACACGTCCAGAAACAGCTCATGCTCGACGCCCAGCGGATCGGTGACAAAGAAATACACGGTGCCATTATCCGGCATCGTGCGCTCCCAATATCCGTATTCATTCCATTCTTCCGTTACATCAAAGCGTTCAGCGTCATCCTCATTACTGAACGCAGCCTCGATTTTGACCCAGCCGGTATTGTTTTTATCAATCAGGCGAACGGTGATCGTAACCGGCGCATTGTGCCAGCCAGTCGGGATTTCCGCGTCCAGCTCATAATCCGGTTCCAGCGCAGGGGCGTCCGTGGTTTCCGGTGGGATAGAGGGTTCTTCCAGCTCTGGCGTGGGTTCCGGCGTTTCCTCTGCACCGGGAGTCTCGGAAGGAGGTTCTTCTGTGGGTTCTGGTTCTACCTCCAATTCTGTCTCCACAATTTCAAGGGTGCTGTCAGGCGCGGCATCGGACACGTCTGTCCCTTCTTCCGCAAGCGCCATGCCGGTCATGGTGAAAAACACCAGCACAAGGCTGAGCATCAGCGCAATCATGCGGAACATACGCGGGGTTTTCTTAGTTTTCTTCAGGTGCATTTTCCATATCCTCCTTCTGTGTGCTGCAAAACGGCGAACCGCCCTTTTTGATATGCATGAGGTACTGCGCCAGCTCTTCCATGGTCATGCCGGTGGCGCGGGCAAGGCCGACAATATCCTCATTTTCCAGCTTGATAATGTCTTCGTCGATCTCGCGGTTACGGGACTGGAGCATGGCGATTTTACCGTCATTCTTTACCCGTTCCGCTTTGAGTTTGCTGATTTTCGGGTTCATAGTTCCTCCTTATGGTGATGGCAGACGGCCAAATTGATAGAAATGCTGCTGCCAGTAAGATGAAGTAATGTCGCTGTACTGAATGGGGTCGCCGCAGTGTAGCATGGTATTATTTCCCACATAAATACCGACGTGGGATGCGCCAGTGGTGTCATACGTTCCCTGGAAAAAGATCAGGTCTCCGGGCCTTGCGTTTGCTGGGGAAACATAGGCGCATATCTGCCGCAGCCCCTCCGCGCCCAGACGGCCAAAGCTCCAGCCGAGGCCGCAGTTGTTGTAGACGTATGAAACGAAGCCGGAACAGTCAAAGGATGTAGACGGTGAGCTGCCGCCCCAGACGTAGGGGAACCCAAGATACTTTTCCGCTTCCTTGATGATGGCGGCGAACTGTTCGTCCTCCAATGCTTCCGGTGGAATCTCATACTTTGGATACTCACTTCCATAATACCTGCCGACATAGGAAGAGCTGCCGAAGAGGTCAGGCCGGTTGCCCAGCGTGCCCATGTACATGGCATAGAGGGAAAGCTGCTCCTGCGACATGATGTAGACCGGAACATGACTGAGGTTGAAGTTTTCCAGCTTTACGGTGCAGATGTAATAGGTGTACGGTACCTCTACCTCGTATTCGTATTCCTCCGTGACCCAATCCTCCAACTCGTAGTCATAATAGGTGTAGCTGCCGGTTCTGATCTCCATGCGGTATCTGGTTTCCGTTTCCACGGTCTCCGTAAGGATATACTGCTTTTCAAACAGCATATCCAGAATCTCGCCGACCTCCGAGATCGTCCATTCTCTGCCCATCAGTGCAGTAATTGCAGAAATCAGGACATAGGGATCGTGTTCGATGTCGTCCAGCTCATAATGGTATTCGTCATAATCGTGTTCGGCTTCGTAGTTGTCCAGCCTTGCCTGCAATTCTGCTTCCATAGCACAATACTGTGCTTCTGCCGCCAGCATGTCCTCATCCTGAGACGGATAGGTGGAAGCGGCAATGGAAGAGCTTGCGCCCTGGAACATCAGGGAACAGGAGGAAAACAGGTTGGTGAACAACAGGAAAACCGCTGCAATCAGGCCGACAATAAGGAATCCTTTCTTGTGCCTGGCAACAAACTCACCGACTTTCTTTCCGACCTCTGCACTTTTCTCTGCCGCTTTTTTCGTGATCTCCGACGCCTTGACTGTATTCGCTGTGCCGCGTCCGGCTTTTGCGGCGGCGTACTCCCGCTTGATCGCGCGTTTTTGCTGCCAGCGGGAATAAGGATTGGAGGAAAAGCCGCCGTTCTGCTGTTCAAACTCCTGATTCAGTGCTTTCACATTGGCCTTGTCTGCCTTTTTCTCTGCCCGATGCGCCTTGCGGTATGGCTGAAGCTCGTGGGCGTGATGAATCTCACGCCCCACCTGATAGACACTCTCGGCATCTTCCGTCAGTGTATTGGCAGCGTCCACACCGGCGTTGTCGCCGTCATTGCTCTGCCGCACTTTCCGGTGAACACCGTGCAGCACCGTGTCACCGGAAACCTTTGCCGCGTGGCTGAGCTTGGATGGCGGCTTCTTTTCCTCAAAAGAAAGGCGTGTCGTGATCTTCCCATCGGAATCCACAACACGCTGTTTTACCTCTTTCTTTGGAATCTTTGCCTCAGCCTTTTCCAGCTTTTTGATCTTCTTGTCCGCTTTTTGAATGGCAGGCGCAAGCTCCGGGGAAGCACGCTCTTCCTCGGTGAATTGCAGCCTTGGTGCGCGTTTTGCCATAAAACATCACCTCACTCTCATGGAAATTGGATTCTTTTATGCGATCTCACCCAGCATGGAAAGAAACAGCGCCTTGCCCTTGGGCGTCACCAGCGTGTACACCCCCTGATGCCCGTTGACGGCAATGTAATCTTTTACGAAAAACAGGCCGTCATCCGCTGCTTTGGCATAGGGCATGAGTCCGCCGGAAGGGGCGCGGTAAAGGTAGCGCTTGCGGATAAGAAAAGCGGTGAACATCTTTTCCGGCACCTTCAATTCCTTTGCCGTGGCGCGAATATTGGTGCAGCTTTCCGGGTGGATGAATGCATCGTAATAATCCGCCTTGGGCTTGGCGCGGTCGAGTTCCTGCTTCAGCCGCTCATTTTTCTGCTGTTCAGCCAACATCCGGCGTGCAAACTCATAGATCAGGTTTGGATTCTCCAGCACCTGCTCCAACAGGGATTTTGTCATATACCCGCCGTACTTGCGGATCGCCGGAATGACCTCATGGGTGATCCAGCGTTTGAATGCCTTTGCTTCCGGTTTGCGGGAGCAGAGTATCACCGAATATAGGCCCGGCTCGTTGATTATTGCCATACGCTGCTTTCCACCAAGGGTATCAATACTACTGATACCCTTTTCATCGGCATCCAGACGTTCAACCGTCATGCTCGGATTCCCAAGCTCCAGCGCCTTGCACACATCCGCCGCTACAAACCACGGCTCACCGTCGATGGTAAGCGTTCTGATTTTTCCAAAGGCGGCATTTTCAAAGGTCACCAATTTGTTATCCATTTTCTGCTGTCCTCCTTGCTGCGGTCAGGAAGATACTTCCTGCGGCTTTGTCGTGAGTACCCGATACAGCTCCGCGTCCTTTGGAAAGCGATCTACAAAGGGCAGGATGATATTCCCGTAAAACAAAAGACCCTCGCCTTCACCGGAGTGGGTGACATACGAGAGCTGGTGCGGGGAGATATTGAGCTGCTTTGCAAGAATCTGCCGGTCTCCGCTGGCCTGATTGAGCATATAGATATAATCCGAGTTTTCGAAGATATTCTCCACTTCTCTGGAAGAGAGCAGATCTTTGACGTTTTGGGTGATTCCAGTCGGCATCCCGCCCCATTTTCTGAATCTCTTCCAGATCTCAATGGTATAGCTTGCCGTCTGTTCCTCTTTGAGAAGAAGATGCATTTCGTCGATGTAGTAGCGGGTAGATTTGTGTGCCTCGCGGTTGACCGTCACACGGTTCCAAACCTGGTCTTGGACGATCAACATGCCGATTTTCTTGAGCTGCTTGCCCAACTCCTTGATGTCATACGCCACCACACGGCTGTGAACATCTACGTTGGTCTGGTGGTTAAAAACATTGAGGGAGCCGGTGACGTAGATTTCCAGCGCTGTTGCGATGTTCTGCGCTTCCTTTTCATCCTGCTTCCGCAGTTCCTCATAGAGATCACCGAGGATGGGCATGTTCTCCGGGCGCGGGTCATTGAGATAGTTCCGATAGACCAGCCGCACACAGCGGTCAATGATGGTCTTTTCCACCGGCATAAGGCCGTCCTTGCCGCCCACAATCAGCTCGCACAAGCTGAGAATGAAGTCGGATTTCAGCGACAACGGATTCTCATCGTCCGAATAGTTGAGGTTCAAGTCCATGGGATTGATATAGTCCGTGGAGGTGGGCGAGATTTTAATGACCTGTCCGTGCAGATGCTCCACCAGTGGGCCGTATTCCGCCTCCGGATCGCAGATGATGATATCGTCGTCCGTCACCAGAAAGACGTTTGCGATCTCGCGCTTGGCGCTGAAGCTCTTGCCGGAACCGGGCGTGCCCAAAATCAGGCCGTTTGGGTTCTTCAGGAGCTTTCTGTCCACCATGATAAGGTTATTGCTCAGGGCATTGATGCCGCAGTATAGCGCCTCTTTGCCCGTCTGGAACAATTCCTGAGTGGTAAACGGCACAAAGATGGCGACACTGGAGGTAGTAAGCCCGCGCTGGATGGTGATCTCGTTCAGCCCCAGCGGGAGGCTGCTCATCAGCCCTTCTTCCTGCCGGAAGTCCAATGTCGTCAACTGGCAGTTGTACTTCTGCGCAATGGAATTGGCCTGAAACACATTGTTTTTGAGTTGCTGCATGGAGCCTGCGGTATTCAGGATGATAAAGGTCAGAAGGAACATACGCTCATTCCGGCTCTGAAGCTCCTGCAAGAGCTTTTTCGCTTCATTGCCGTAGGTGGCAAGATCTGATGGGATAATATCCATATCGTACCCGGCGCGGATGGCCTTTTTCTGCTCTTCGATCTTCATCTTATCAAGGTCGGTAATTTTGCGTTTGATGGTCTTGATGGCCTTGACCTGATCCACGGACTGAATGTGCATGGACACGATCACAGAGCTTTCCATATCCAAGAAGTCTGCCAACATGCGGTCGTTCAGTTCCGGGGCAAGAATCTGTAAGAACGATGCGCGGCCGTATTTCTTTCCAACGGCAAAGCTGCTGCCGGTTCGGAACTCGAAGGAACTGGGTGCAATGAAGTCCTTAACGGAGAGGCCGGAGGGAGCAAGCCAGTCCCACGAGAACCGGAACGGTTCCTGCTCGTCCATGTGAAGAACGTCATGCATCAGCTTGAGCCGGTCGTGCCCATTCAGCGGTTCCGCCTGTACGCCCAAGCGCTTGAAGTTGTTGAGAATGTCGATCTCAATGCGCTCCAGCCGTGGTTTTGCGGTTTTCAGATTGTCTGCCTCAACGCCGAAGGTAATAAATTTTGTCTTGACCAGACCGTTATTGCCGCGTGCAAGCTGCATTTGCAGCATTTTTGTGTATTCTGCTCGGAGCTGGTTGAACGCATCCTCTCTCGGCGGGATAGCTATGGTCTGCGCGTAGCTGTCCTTGTTGGCGGCAAGATTTACAAAGGAGAGCTGAAAATGGATGGAACTGTCAAAATAATTGAGGAAGTCGCACCACGAATCGAAGATCGCGGTCTTGTCCTCGTTCTGGTTGAGCTGATAATTGATGTCCTGAAACTGCACCGTTTTGCTGTAATAGTAATCTGTCACCCGGCAGATGCCGTCCGGGAACATCCGCTGAAAGGGAATGGAATCCTGCGCCGATTTATGCCGTTTGTCCGTATTCTTCGCTTTGGCAATGGCAGCTTCAATCTGCTTTCTGTCGGCGCGGCTTAACTTTGTTTTTTCCTGAGACAATGCGGTAAACCTCCTTATCCAGAATGTCCTGCCGTTGCAGCACGGCATAAAAATTGTCCGTTTCGTAGGGCCGCACCTTGGGGCGGATGAAACAGACCTGAACAATATTTTTGATGATCTTCTCCAGTGGCAGGCCGTTTTTCTCGTACAAGGCGAAAAGAAAGAACGGCAGCATGACCACGATCATGCAGATCGCCGCTGCGCTGTTGGAAAGGCTCTGCCGGAGCAGGAAGAACAGCGGCACGCCAACCGCTGCGCCGCTGCCGAAGCAAACGAGCTGCCGCTTGGTCAAGTTGAAGAGGACTTTGGTCTTTACGGCGTTCAAGTCCTTTGGGACGGGTACATAGGCCACTTGCAATCACCTCCGTCAGTGGCTGTTGAACAGGCTCTTGGCAAGAGAACCGGTCTTAAAAAGTGTGAAGCACAAAAGCACCGTATAGCCCATACAGCTCCAGATGGCCGTGGAGATATTCGTATCCACGATCATGTTCTGTACCAGAACGGCGTAGATGGCAACACAGATGATAATAAGGAAGCCCTGAAAGCCGAGGGCGAACAGGCTCCTGAGATAGTTCTGTCCCATCTGCCCCCATTCCCGGTTCATTGCCGTCGCCATGGGGATCGGGGCGATGGAGGTCACAAGATAGATTTCTATCATGCGCCCGTACACGATGATGAAGATGCAGATGTTCAGCGCGTTCATGGTGAGCTTTACGATAGTGGCTTGCAGCCACAGGCCGAGCAGTGACCAAACCTCCATTTCATTGAGCCGTGCTTCCAAATCCGCAAGACTGCTTGCCAAATCAAGGCTGACATTGCCGACCACAACGCCGGAAGCGTTGTTGACCACGCTCTGCGCTACGTCAAACACACCCATGACGATGTTCCAGGTGTTGCTGACAATGAGCACCGCACAGGCTGTTTTGAACACCCACTTGAAGATGAACCAGGTATCCACTTCTCCGTGCATGTTGTTCTTGTCCGTAATGATCTGGATCAGCTCCATAGTCATTACGATGGCGAGGATCACACCGGCGATGGGCAGGATCACGTTGTCTGAAAGGCTGCGAATCATATTGTAAATGCCGCCGTTCCAGCCCTGCGGCGTTGCGCCGACTTGACCGGCGATCTCTCCGACTCGTGTGTTCACGGTATCAAAGAGGCCGGACAGCGCATCCGTGATACCGCCGATCAGGATTTCTTTGAGCCAATCGGTGAATTTCTGCCATATTAAGTCCAATCGATTTTCCCTCCTTCCGTTGGCTCTCCGCATACCGGCGAGAGCCGCATAAGATTACCGCGCCCGTTTTCATTCTCATGTGCACCTGAAAATGAACCAAGCCGCAGAATAGCCGGTTGCCCGGCTATGTATCAGGCGGGCAATGCCGCCTGCAATCAGTTATGTGTGTTGAGCGCCCGAAACACCTGCACTTCCAGATCGAGGCGCGGAGCTTCCGCGTTGCAGCATGGCAGCGCTCCGTCTGCGGGAAGCAGATTCTCCCGCACAAAATACTCCAGAAGGGCAGCTCTGGACAGTGCGCCGAAGTTTCGGATTTGTGCAGATGAGCACAGAAAGATGAGCACCTCGCGGACGGTCTTCACATCGTTCCGGCTAAGCGGGTTGCGGAGCTTGGCGGGGAGGTGCAGGGCTTCCAGCCCCTGATAATACAAATGCGCCGGAGAGGTAATTCCGCAGCGTTCACGATAGATTCGTTCCTCCGTCTGGAGCTGCTGCCGCAAATATGCGGTTCGTGCTTCAAAGCCATCTGTGATGTAGTACAGCCACGCAGGATTTTTGTGCAGCCAGCGCAGCGCGTCCCGGATAATGTTTCTCGTTCGGCTTTCCGAGAGGTTATAGTGCAGGCCAATCGCCTTATAGCTGATGCCCTCGACGAAATGCCTTCGGAGCACAATCTGTTCACGTTCCGAGAGCGCAGACAGGGCGTATTCCAGCCCCTTGCGCTGGTCTTCCGTCAGTGCGTCATAGGAGATCATGCGCTGTGTTTCTTCGTTGAGTTGCAGGGCAGAAAGCAGGTTTTCGGGGTAACGGTATCTTCTGGGCATCTGTGTATCCTCCTGAAAAAGTAAAAGTCGTTGTGTGCTGAACATCGAGAGCGAAGGAGCAGCCCATCTACATCGGCTGCCCCTTTGCGCCTGAGCGGGGATGCATGGGCGGCATCAGCCGCCCATGCCGTTCTGCCGGTGTTTAGCCGAAAAGCCCGGTGAGCAGCGGCACCAGCAGAAGGCCAACCAGCGCGACGCCGCCGCCCGCCATGAGCTGTTTCATGCCCTGGCTTTTAGCCCCCGGATTATCATTTCCGTAGCCCTCCAGCAGGTTAATGACGCCCCAGATACCAAGACCTGCGCCAAGTGCGATGACGAGGGTCTGAAGAACATCGACAGCAGAGTTGAAGAAATCCATAAATGTGTATGCCGGAATATGCGGGATATTGGGTTAAGAGTGAGTTCTCACATGCAAGCGCCGGAACGAAAACCGCTGTGCGGCTCCCGATTCCGGCGTCTCCTTTCAATTTTTAATTGTTTTTGTTCGTTCCGGCCTTGCAGTATGAGCCGGTGTCTTCTGTCTGTCATGGTGTATCAAGCCTCCTGCCTTGATAAATCTTTATGAAAAAGCGGGCTGTTCACCCGCTGCTTCATCCGCTTCGGACACATCTACCTCAAAAACATTGTAAGCCTCGTCCTGTTTCGGCTTGAGCCGGTGAGAGAGGAACTTTTCAATGTCAAATTCATTTTTGGGGTTTGCATCCGACAGGTATTTGTAATTCCTGTGCTGCGTGATATCAAACTTATTGGACAGAAACGGCCGCACGCCGCGAAGCTGCAAGATGCACTTGGAGCCGTCCAGCACGGCAAGCTCATCCACCGTAGCGAGGTCTTTGCCGAGCTTCTGGTAGTTAAGGCTGTGGGAGACCTCGCGGCCACGGCTTTCGCCGGTGTTGAAGGTGTCGATGGTCTCTTTCCCCAGCGCCTGATTCAGCTCTTTCAACGTGGTAGGCTCCTTGCCACCGAGGAAAATCGAGGTGTCACAATTCCCGATGATCGTATCGGCGTTGTCCTTATACAGCGCCTTGAGCTGAGACTGTGCCTGCAAAACGAGGCAGGCGGAGATCTCACGGCTACGAATCGTGGCCATGAGCTTTTCCAGATTGGGTATCTGTCCAATGTTTGCCGCTTCGTCGATCAGGCAGCGCACATGCACCGGCAGGCGGCCTTTATACTGGTCATCCGCCTTTTCACACAGCAAGTTAAATAACTGGCTGTAAATCATAGAAATGAGAAAATTGAAGGTGCTATCGGTATCGCTCATGATGAGAAACAGCGCCGTCTTTTTGAAGCTTCCATCCTTGGCATCCGGGTTGTCGTATATCTTGTCTCCCAGCGTGTCCAGCTCCAGTTCGTCATACATGGTGATCTCCCGCAGCTCCGCAATATCAAAGGGCGCAAGGCGTGCGCCGCAGCTAATATTGATACTCTTAGCTGTCTTGCCAGAGACAAATTGTCAAGGACTTTTTCATCAAATTCACAAAAAATCCACAAAAAAGGTGCCAGAAGCACCGTATGGCTCCTGACACCTCGTTTGATAGATTACATTTTTCCGTTCAGCAGGTCTTTGCAGAGATACGCATAGTCTGGCAGCTGGTTGATATATGGCTCCCAGCGCCGCTTGATTTCGGCCAATTCCAGCGGATCGGCTGCTTCCAGCGCGTGATCGTTGCCCGTCATATATAGAACATCCGAAGCTACATCGTCCAAACACCTGCCGCAGAGATCGGCGGCTGATTCGATTCTGATACCGGTATCCACATAGACTGGATTTACGCCAATCGTCAGCCAGACATAGCCCACCTTGTCCGACCAGAGCAGTTCAAAATCAGGGCTTTGCCGCAGATGTTCCGCAAAGACTTCCTTTACTCGCTCAATTTCATGTTTCTCTTTTTCTGTGTAAAGCATTTTCGTGTCCTCCTTGACAAAAATTTTGGTGCGTACCATCATCAGTTTAGCACAAGACGGCTTCGTTTATCAGTCTGTCACATCTGCTGAATTTCATTTTTGAGCATACGCTTGATTTTATCGCTCATGGTTTCTGTGCTGGTATTGCTGAAATGGACATGAACCTTGTAGGTTGTCTTTCCGATTTTCTTTACCATCGCCGGCGTGTTTTCCGGCGCTCTGGACGCAGTAGCGGCGTCTGCCGCCTGCATAGTACGGGGTTCTTTGTTCATGGCGCTCCTTTCTCCGAACGGGTCTGTGCCGCTCGGTAAAAAATCAATCGTGCTTACTGTTTACAATGTCTTTTGCTGCCTGTCGGGTAGCACCGGCATTTTCTTCCCGGAAATTCTTCCCGTCAAAGAGAATCGGCGCACACCGTTCCAGAATACGGTCATAGATACGGGCGTGGGCCAGGTCGGGCGGGTTCTTGAGTTCGGCCAGCTTCAGGTTGGTGGTGATTATCATGGGTCTGCGGCTGCGGTAGCGGCTGTCAATGACAAAAAACATCTGCTCCATCGCATACTCGGTACTGCGCTCCACACCCAAATCGTCAATGATAAGCAGGTCGTACTCGTCAAAGCTGGCGATAAAGTCGGCCCTGTCCTCAGAGAACATCCCCGTCAGGCGGTTCAGGATGGTGGGAAAGTTCGTCATCAGCACCGGCACATCCCGGTCAAGCAGGGCGTTGGCGATACAACCGGCGAAAAAGGACTTGCCGGTTCCCACATCCCCAAACAACAGCAGGCCGGTGTTGTTCCTGTATGCCTCCTTCCAGTTCTCCACATAGGCGCGGGCCTTGCCCATCAGGGGATTTTGGCCGTTGTCATTGGAAAATGTGTAGTCGTACAGATAACGGTCTTGCAAGCCCTGTGCCTTTC
>OGXJ01000442.1_pt1 | contig 33262 bp, 33 predicted proteins | sample 1576231 | NCBI WGS metagenome assembly OGXJ01 (sample SAMEA3541539, study PRJEB24748) | human gut metagenome | biome: human gut; feature: human-associated habitat; material: faeces | place: China | collected 2012
ATGATTTGTCGGGCAGACGTGGAATATACCAGGCAGGTATTAAAGCCTCATTCAGTAGTACGTTAAGCGGGCATCTCGGGGTGGGGTATAGCCATGGTGCCGGTGTGGAATCACCGTGGAACGCGGTGGCTGGTGTGAACTGGTCGTTCTGACCATCAACGAAAAAGCCCACATCTGTGGGCTTTCATGTTACCAGGAGCCGCGGCTCTTTTGCGTATCCTGTTTTGTCTCCTCACCGTCTGGTCGGTGTCCTGCTGAGGCTGCTAACTTCCTGTTTTTGTTGGTGTTGTCCTTACACCGTCCAATCATGATTGGGGCTGGCGTCCCTGTAATCTACTCTTTAATTATTTGATTATTATATATATTAATGATTTGTATTTTACATTGAGGTGCAATAAAGGGATAAAAAAAGTATCGTGGCTAAAAATCAATCACATTTTGAATGTCATGACTAGCGGTGAGGAGTTGAACTCATGAGTTCAACTTCCGAAATCGATTGAATGACTGTTAATTTAAAATAGTCAACTAAAAAAGCACTTTTTGCTAAAAAAGTTGTTGATCGTCATAAGCGATATTCGAATAATAGCCTCTGTCGAAAAACAATGGGAGAGATAAATGAAAGAAAAAAACAACTTTATACGTCTACCTGAAGTTCTGGAAAGAACAGGATTTTGTAAAGCTTGGATTTATCGTTTGATTAGCCGTGAAGAATTCCCTTCACCTATAAAAATCGGTGATCGTGCAATCGGGTTCGTAGAAAGTGAAATAGATGCGTGGATTGACGAAAAGATTTATTTATCAAGAAATAAAGCCGCCTGACTGTTATTAAATGCTTTTTTGATTTATTCCTAACAGATTACATCATTAAAAGTGAAAACCTCTCAAAATCGCGTATAGAGCGTTTTAGAGCTACATATGAAAAATATCATTTATTTAAAATAAAAGACTGGGTTTTGATCTGGTCTTTTTTATTTTATCATCTAATCATTTTATTAAATATTTTTGATTTTATCTATTGACTGATGTTATAAATGGATTTATATAATATAAAGATACGAAAATTAAAAACTCTTCGCCGACTTTTAACTTACGTTAAATACCACTTCCAGAAGATTTTAATCTTTAATAAAGCAATAACGCTAATCCTGTGTATCGGGTATAAGAATGAAGGTTCCTCAAGTGTTTGGCAATTCTTATGTTATTGTGGCAGTGCCGGATGACGCGTAGCTGCCAACCTGAATCGCACAATCTAAAAAATTTACAAACGGTAGTATAGACTCTTTAGTAAAACGAGAGTCGTTTGAAAGTTTCATGATTTGTGTTTGCGCGGGTCGTGGGGGAAGTATCAGGATGGAAACGTTCTGAATATTTTCAAGGCGCAATGAGCATCTCCTATCTCTCTATTTTAGCCTTTTTGGCGTGGGGGGTAGGGGGGGAATGCTTAAAGAAAAACTATTTCCTCCTTCGGAGGAAAACTACTACGGCTGAAAGCCGCCCCGCTAAAACACAAACCCAAAAAACTTAAAACCAAAAACTTTTAAATTAATTAATTAGTACAACTAGATCCAAAAAACACTATGTTGTTTTTTTAATAGACATCCACATAAAAGCAAAGTGAATATTATATTTCGCGTGGTAATTATTATAATGTTTTTTCTAAGTAAATTTAAATACCATCCTCTTTTAATAAAAAGTTAGCATTTGTAATGTTTAGTTGCTAATATACTCAAACGTTAAACTTAATAACTTTTCAGAATGGTAGATTGGAGGCGGGGATTGTGGGAGAAAATGTCAAAGTAATCGAATTGAACAGTCTTGACCAATTTAGAAAGGATCTATTAGCAAACAGCACACCAAAATCAGTAGAAGCCCATCTTAAATGGTATCTTGAATCATTTGGGGGCATTAATTTTAAATTTGGTTATGATCGACCTATTGTTAGAGCAAGGATATGCGCTAACTCTAATGGTTATGGGAATATTAGAGAGTTACTTTCCCCTCCACCTGAATTGACAAAGATTGGGCGCTTTAATGATGAAGGCAAACCAATGTTCTATGCCGCTTACCATATAGGAACAGCGATTGCGGAAGTTAATGCTAAAGATGGGGATATTGTGCAGGTGGTTCAGTTTGAGTTGCCAAAAAAATCTGATTCAGGACTTCGATGCCTAATAATTGGTGAAGTCTACAATGCATATCATGGTATAAGTACAATATCACCTGATTTATTCAATGAAATACGGGCTTTAATTAAAAGACTTGGTGAAAATGATATAAGAGGATTATTGTCATTTTTGTATATGGATGCATTATCTGCTGAACTATTAAATGACGTTTTCGCATCAAAAAATAACTATATCTATTCTAGGACGTTAAGTAGACTTTTACTTGCAAAATATAATGATATTGATGGAATTATATTTCCAAGTGCAAAAGTTAAAGGAACCTCAAATATTGTTTTACGACCTGAATCTATTTTAGAAAAAGTAAGGGTTGTATCAAACTGCCTTTTTGAAATTTCTAAAGTTTATCCATATGGTATTTGTGATATTAAACTTTTAAAGCAAGCAAAAGGACAAAGAATAGATGGTGAAATAGTCTGGTAAATAATAATTATAAATGCATATATAGCATGAATGGTTTAGAGCTAACAACTAAGTATGAATGGTTGTATTGTTCATTAACCAATGACTTCAATGTTAACTCATGTTTCAAATATGTAATTTAATGTTTTTATTTTTAGCTTTTGGATGTATTTTTCAAGGGTGATCGACGTCTGAAACTGTTTCTTTTATTCTCATGTGCTTCTCGTTCCGCATCAAATTTTTGTTCAGTAAATGATTTTTTCAGTTTGTTAAATTTATTTTTAAACTCATTTTTTGCCTGTGTTTTGTAATCTTGAGAAAGTTCAGGAACGGCAGTTCCGCCCATCAGATAAGCTTTTTTCTTCGCTGCTGCTTCTTTATTTTCTAAATCCTCTAACTCTTCTTTTTGTGCTTCTGTTAAGTGTAGATTCTTATCTACTTTCTCATCGGTCAAATTAATATTTGATGTTGAACCTATAGCTGCTGTTGAACTGCTTTTACTATTATTTTTAGTAGTGTGAACTTTGATTTCATTATCAGCATTGAAATCTGCTTTATCTTCTTTATTGAGTTTAGATTGAAGATATTCGCCAACTTCGCAGAGTTTATTTTGCGTGTTGTTTTCATTGCCTCCCTGTGTAACATCTTGCAAAGATGCGACAGGGGAGGAAGCTGGAGCCAGCGGCGAGGGCTTAAGCTGTTTCTGTTCAATGTGGTTAAGTGCTTTTGCCTCTTGTGATACTTTCACTTCTTGGAGTACGTCAAAGCGTGCTTGTCGCTCTGGATTGCGGCTATGGCCTCTATGGATAGTCGGCGGTCTGTCTAAGCTGATAGCCTGCGCCTCTTGCTCAATCGTTCTGAGAGGGGGGAGGATAGCGTCAAGATCTGCTTTTTGTTCTTTCAGTGATCTGTGATCTATATGCGCATCGATGCCAGCCTTTTGCATGTGCTCGTTCGCTGTGTCTGCCCAGCTCTTGCGCCATTCTTGTAGCTGCTCTTTGCTGTTCCATTCCCTGACTTTATGTCCGAACTCTGAGCCGTCCGGCGTAAGGCTGCGGGTGGTTAGCATTACATGAAAATGTGGGTTGTCGCTATCGAGCTTGTGAAAAGCTATATCAGCAATCATTCCATTTTTTACAAAATGCTCTTGGCAAAAATCTAATGCTAACGCCTTTTTTTGTTCGTCTGTCATTTCGACAGGAAGCGCAATATTAAACTCGCGTGCTAACTGCGCATCTTTTCTTTTTTCGCTTTTTTCTATCGTGTTCCATAAATACGCAGGCTTTAAAAAATTACGGTCTGCGCTTTCAGGTATTAATATCACACTGTCTGAAATACCTTTCTTTTTGCTGTAGTCGTGGATCTCTCCTGTGTGTTCGTCCGTTAACTTTTCGCCGTGGCGATACGCCGCCGCCGCTACGCTATTATGCCCCTTTGAGCGGCTTATTGTTTGGGCGCTCATATGAAATATTGCCATTGTTTTTATCTCCTGAGATTGAAAGCACATATATTAAAAAATAAGCAAAACTATTTTTGCATTATCAAAAATCAATAATGTAATATGAGCACAAAGCGAGTGTTTATTATTATATTTTTGATTTTGTTTTCCCCATTTATGGGGCGCACACATTCGAAGAATGTATAAGTGCGCTATTGTAGTTTTTAGAAAAACTAAAATAGCCGCTATACGTAAACCTTTTATCTATAAAATTGCGCTCTGGAAATTAAAATACATATATCGCGCTTTACTTAAATAAATATATTACTTAAATATATATAACAGAAAAATGTAAAAATAAAAGAGGTGTAATATGAATGATATTGATAAAAAAATAGAAGTGGCAGCGTCTGAACTTGTTAGATTGATTATTAAAAAGCTACAAGATGAAAATACGGATGTTATATGTAGAACGAGCTTGTTTATAACTTACAATCTTTTTTCTCATGAAAGCGATTTTACTGTTGTTTATGACACGTTAGGGGGAGATCTGGAATGATTGGAAACTATAACAATGATTACGACTATGATGATAATGAGTATTTAAATGATGACACTATAGAAATCCCTTTGAGCTGTGAAGATGACGAATATATAGATGATTATTTAAGAGAACAAGAGCAAGAAAAAATCTGTTTTACAGAAAATGGTTGAGTATAAAAATGAAAATTCGTTTTTTTATCATTTATACGAAATGTCCGGCGTTTTTGGTTTTACTATTGTTTTATTGTTAGGGTTTATTTTTACGCTGCCGATTTTGTTTATAGCTGGATTGATTGCGTTTTTTATTACGATAAAAGGAAAGAGAGGTTCTAAAAATGGCTTTTAATATTGATAAATATAATAAATTGAAAAAAGAACTTGAACAAAAAGCAAACTTACTAAATAGACTGGAGCAAGAAATGAAAGCTGAAAAAAGAAAAGAAGATACAGCGCGTAAAATAAAAATTGGTGCTGAGTTAATAAGAATAGTTAGAGAAAATAGCAAAGAAGTATCTGACGAGTTAGATTTTACTAATGATTTATCGCTATTGGTCGGGGCTTTAACTAATCATATGGTATTAAAAAGAATATACGATCAGCGCGAATTTTTGAGAGCAGAAGGGGATAAGAGGCTTAACGAATGGAAGCTAAGGAATAATAAAAAAAGGAGTAAAACGGATGAATAGTTTAAGACCTAACCCAAACCCTCCACGCGAGGGAACGGCGGACATGATTAACCGCCTGAACTTCTATGATACGTCTTTTACTTGCTTACATTTTTTAATGATAGATTTTGATAATGACATGCAAGAAATGAAAAGAAAAAAAGATTTTCACCCGCTCCAGCTTTTAAACAAGCACGATAGAGTAAGTTTAGATTTAGAGATATTAAATATTATTAGAATATCACTTGCTAGTAAAATGTTGGATATTCAAAGTGATGAGCTATTGAGCGCTGATTTATATTTTAATAAAAAAGATGAGTTAGACATGGGGGAGGATGCGAGAATAATAGGTTATGTGTTTAGAGACTTTGTAAAACAAAGAATAGAGACAGCGATTAAAATTATTGAGGAGGAAAATATATGAATATATTAGGTTTAATAGCAAAAGCGAAACCTGCGGTAGACGACGGCGGCGGTATTCTCATTCCTGCCGCGATGGGTTTTTTTATTTGTGCTTTTCTAGTTGCTATCATTGCCTCTGTTGTTTCTAGTGCTTTTCGTTCTGCTAAAAACTCAGCAGACGTGAGTATAAATAATGCAAAAAAATATCACATAGCACTAATAAAAGAGCAGCATAGAAAGAAAGGCGGGGGCTGATATGTTTTATTTAATATGTATGGTTTTTATGATCGTATTTTTTATTTCTTGTATGTTGTCGGTTATATATGCGGCTGAAATATACCAATGGCAGCATTATAATAGCTATAAATTTAAGCAATGGTTAAAAAGTGGGAGTAGAAAAAAAGATGCGCATGAAGAAAAAATAAAAAAGAAAGTGAAAAAAATGACTATAGATTATATATTGAAGCTTCTTAAAAAATACAATATAGATTTTGACGCTAATGAGTTAGTAAAAGCAAATTTTAATATTAAGCTAAAATACTATAAGCTTATATTAGTAGAAAAAGAAAGATTGAAAGAAAATAAAAGATTAGATGAAGCGGTAAAACAAAAAATAAAAATAGAAACTGATACGTTTGACGCTGAAAAGTTTCAAAAAGAAGCTGATGAACGTTATAAAGCTTTTATGAAAAAACGTAATGATAAATAGTCTCGATCTCAACTTGTCAAAAAAAATTAAGGAGGGTCCGCATGAAAGGTGGAAACCTTCATTTTTATTGACAACTCACCAGAAGAAAAACCCTTTTTATAGGTGGGTGGTTCACGTAGTGAGTCATCCCACCTGTTAAACGCTATTCGCTTAGACTTTACCTGATCATTTATGGGATACAGAACCAAGATCTGAAACAGTCATTGAGTAGGGTTTAATATTATTCCCTACTATAATTTTGCAAGTTCGTCGATTAGTTGTGGATTTTTTGACATAAAAGCTATATACGATCTTCCCAACTCTGTAAGTTTATAAAAATTATTATCTTCATAGATAAGGCTATTACTAACAGGATAGGCAATATATTTAATCCAATCCCAATCGGAGAATGCTTCTTTATTGTTGTTCTTGGTCGCCTCAAAAAAAAGATTGGCGTCTTCTTTATTTATTTGACCACCATTACTATTTATAGAACAAAATAAATTGTATTGTGAGCGAAATAATATCTTATTAATGTCAATATATCGTATTATAGCTTGATAAATGGACAATTCACGTGCCAGAATTTTGACTTTTTCATCATTATTAATATCTAAAGAGGAAGCATGTTTAATTATTGATTGATATAACTCTTCGCTGAATTCTGTTTTATGCTGTTCATGTCGCGCTCTTATAGCCTCAATACTCATACTCTTGGGTAAATTCGCTGCATTGGTACTAGCACTTTCTAATACTTCAGTTGTTTGCTTTGCTGTCACAAATTTTGCCGATACACCTGATACTGTAGCTGATATTTCTGAAACTGTGTTTTTAGAAAAAAATGAACGTGCCACTTCAAAAATTCGAGTTCGAAAACTGAAGCCGATGAGAAGGACGACTACTGGCCAAGCGATACTTTTTATAAGATCAACGATCAGCTTTGGTGACCAACTACAAACTAAATCTTCCATTAGTCCCCCTATTTGGTTAATGTTTTATTCGATAAAGCATACATAAAAATGTGTGTTTTTCTACTTGGTATCTGACTTTCAGCTACATGGTAATACAATATCAGAAAAATGGAAGTATCCCTACTAAAGCCAGCTTCTGATATTGGGTTGATTGTAGGATTAGCTGGCGATCAGAGTTGTTAAAGACTTATATTTTTGTATTTGGAGATAATCACTCCACCATTGCATTAACTCGACACGCTCGACTAAATATTCTGTACGGTTATAAGCAGCAATGATTTCATCTTTTTTTGAGTGGGCGAGAGCCGCTTCAAGAACTTCTGTCCTAAATTTTCCTGCTTCTTCTGCTGCTGTTCTTGCAATAGAACGCATGCCATGTGCTACGAGTTCTCCACCTAAGCCCATTCGGATTAATGCGGCGTTGGCAGTTTGCTCGTGCATATGTGTTAAAGGATTTTTTATGCTGGGGAAAACCCACTCACGATGACCGCTGATTGGTTTCATGGATTCAAGAATACGTATAGCTTCTTTGCTCAATGGAACCTTATGAGGACGTTTCATCTTCATGAAATCGGATGGAATGTTCCAATACTTGCTTTCTTCGTCTATGTCAGTCCAGCGAGCGCGTACAGCTTCACCGGGACGAACCCAAGTAAGAAGTTGCCATTCAATTAGTAGACGTGTTTCTAAGCGTATAGATGCGTTTGATAATGCTGTCATGAAACGGGGTAGTTCATCTGGCGGCAACGCAGGCATATTTTGCTTTTTGGGTTTACTAAAACGTTGGATAAGGTTGTCAGCGGGGTTGAACTCAATGAGTTCTTCTGTCGCGGCATAGCGGAAAATTTCATTAAGTCGGGAAATTATACGTCGCAAGGTTTCGAGTACGCCCCTTTGTTCTATGGGGTCAAGGTGTTGTTTTAACATTTTAGGGCGGATCTCTTTAATGGGAACATCCCCTAAAGTAGGAAAGATGTTCCGTTCAAGGCTACGCCAGATATCCTTAGCATGATCTTGCGATATGCCTGATGTTTTAATTTTTTCATCAAGCCATTTTTCGCTACAGTCTGGAATGTGTGTTCAGTGGCATCTTTAAGCGCTTGGGCTTTTTGCTCATTGTGGGATTGGGGATCGATACCCTGTGCAAGCAAAGAGAGGTATTCATCCCGTAGCGCTCTTGCTTGAGCAAGTGTCAGGTAGGGATAGAACCCAAGACTCATTTTGGCCCGTTTCTTGGTTAATGGAACGGTATAGCCGAGGTGCCAGATTTTTTTGCCACTTGGTTTGATGCGCAGGAACAAGCCATCTCCATCCCATAGCGTGAACTCTTTCTCTGTGGGCTTGGCCTTTTTGATCTCTGTGTCAGTGAGTTTTGTTGCTACCTTTGGCATTTTTGCTCCCTCGTTTTTACTCCCTCATCGACGAGGGATAATAGGAGGGTGCCATAAGGAGTGGTTTCTAGCAATTCTCAGTAGACTTCACTGGACATGAAAAAGGCCGCAAACCCTTGTGGGATGCGGCCTTAGTAGACTTTAGTAGACGTCATTTTACTAAAAAGTGGTGGAGCTGGCGGGAGTTGAACCCGCGTCCGAAATTCCTACGTCCTCGGTACTACATGCTTAGTCAGTCTTTACATTCGCTTGCCAGCTGCGGACGGACACGCCACTAACAAACTAGCCTGATTAAGTTTTAACGCTTCAACCCCAGGCAGGGCTTCCACGCGATCTCTTTTGGGTTTGACCTCTCTTGATCCCCGTCCTAAGAGCGGAGGCTAGGGAGAGAGGGCTCTAAGCAGGTTATTAAGCTGCTAAAGCGTAGTTTTCGTCGTTTGCGACTATTTTTTGCGGCTTTTTACGAGGCCAACCGCCCCTCGGCATGCACCTTGGGTTTCGCAAATCCCGTCGAATCCAGAATCAGCCCCAATGTGTAACGATAAGTATACCAGATTTATGAGCGCCATGACCAGCCTCAATGGCGTTATCGTTAAAGATTTAGCACCCATGTAGCCTGATTTTTATTCGATTAAGCAATGGGATGGCAACATTTTCGTCGGATGTGATAGCCAATAAGATGTTCATTCGCGCCGCCGGAGAGGGAGGCGCGGTGAGGAACTGGTCAATAATTGGAGTGCAGGTTTAACGGTGGGCGTTTTTCATGATACGCGCTTTATCCACCTGCCATTCGCGCTCTTTGATATCTGAACGTTTATCGTGCTGTTTCTTACCTTTGGCGACGCCGATTTTCACTTTGCACCAGGCATTTTTCCAGTACAGGGAGAGCGCCACTACGGTATAGCCTTCTCGATTGACGCGACCGTACAATGAGTCCAGTTCGCGCTGGTTGAGAAGTAACTTGCGGGTACGGGTAGGATCGCACACCACATGCGTGGAGGCCACTGCCATTGGCGTGATGTTTGCGCCAAACAGGAACGCTTCTCCGTCACGCAGAAGGACATAGCTGTCGCTGATATTGGCTTTTCCTGCGCGCAGGGATTTAACTTCCCAGCCTTGCAGGGCAAGTCCCGCTTCGAACTCTTCTTCGATAAAGTATTCGTGACGGGCGCGCTTGTTAAGCGCGATGGTCGCTGAACCAGGTTTATGTGCTTTTTTCTTCGTCATAAGCGTCGTGAATCATCGGTAATCTGAAATCGAAAACACCCCATATCAATCCTGCGGGGGACAAGGCTCTATCTTAGCATGAACCCGATGTTACCCAGCGCCGGGATAGCGTTTTTTTTACAGCAGGATAAATGATATTATTTGTTGGATTTTTGTTGATGGAAATTGTTATGCCTCAGATTAGCCGGACCGCACTGGTACCCTACAGCGCGGAGCAAATGTATCAGTTAGTGAATGACGTTCAGTCTTATCCTCAGTTTTTGCCGGGTTGTACCGGAAGTCGGATTCTGGAGTCCACTCCTGGGCAGATGACTGCGGCGGTAGATGTCTCTAAGGCTGGGATCAGCAAAACGTTTACTACCCGCAACCAGTTGACCAGTAACCAAAGTATTCTTATGAATCTGGTGGATGGGCCGTTTAAGAAATTGATCGGCGGCTGGACGTTTACGCCGCTGAGCCAGGAGGCGTGTCGTATCGAGTTTCATCTCGACTTTGAGTTTACCAATAAGTTGATTGAACTCGCCTTTGGTCGCGTGTTTAAAGAGCTGGCGGCTAATATGGTCCAGGCTTTTACGGTTCGTGCGAAAGAGGTTTACAGTGCCAGGTAAAATTGCCGTTGAGGTGGCTTATGCGCTACCTGAGAAGCAGTACATGCAGCGTGTGACGCTGCAGGAGGGTGCGACGGTTGAAGAAGCTATTCGCGCCAGTGGCTTGCTGGAATTGCGTACCGATATCGATTTAACTAAAAACAAAGTCGGCATTTACAGCCGTCCGGCAAAACTAAGCGATAGTGTGCATGATGGCGATCGGGTGGAGATTTATCGCCCTCTCATTGCCGATCCGAAAGAGCTGCGCAGGCAACGAGCAGAAAAATCAGCAAATAAATAACAGACAGGAAAAAGGTGCTCATTGAGCACCTTTTTTAACGTTTTTGAGAGCAACTTTATTATTAATTACCACTCAGCGCAGGTTTGTTATCAATGTTGGTCAACACACCGCTACTGTTAAAGGTCAGCGTCAGCGTTTGCTGCGTTACACCTTCATGACCTGGTTGCTGGCGGAAGACATAGAACCAGGTATTCGTACCAAATGGATCGGACATCAGCGGTGTACCCAATGCGTACGCAACTTGTTGTTGCGTCATGCCAACACGTATTTTGGATACGTCGTTAGCGGTCAGATAGTTCCCCTGGTTGATGTCAGGACGGTAAACCACTCGCTCCAGAGTGGAACAGCCTGCGGTCAACATCAATAGTACTGCTGCTGCAGCAGTCAGCGTTTTACAGCGCATAGTGATTTGATTCCTTTTCGGGCCCGAGCAGTACGTGGCTCATCTGTAATATGCCGATGATAATAGACCTTTCATCACTTTAAAACCTTTTGCTTTCCGGTCTTACGGCGTTTTGCTGTTTACTCTGACCGTGAAGCAGGAAAAAAGTTTACGCCGCAAGCAGTTCTTTCGCATTCGCCAGTGTGTTACGTGTGACTTCGCTGCCACCAAGCAGGCGCGCCAGCTCTTGTAACCGCGCTTTTTTATCCAGGGATTGCATATGCGTTTCTGTCATCGCACCATCGGTTTCTTTGCTGACAAAATAGTGTTGATGACCACATCCCGCGACTTGTGGCAGGTGGGTAACACACATTACCTGAGTTGATTCGCCGAGTTGACGCAGCAGTTTGCCGACAACTGCCGCTGTTGGACCGCTAATCCCTACATCCACTTCATCAAAAATCAGTGCCGGGGTTTCCATTTTACGCGCGGTAATGACCTGGATTGCCAGTGCGATGCGGGACAATTCACCACCGGATGCGACTTTGGCAATAGGCTGCATTGGCTGACCAGGGTTGGTGGTTACCCGAAATTCAATACGATCGGCACCGTCAGCGCCCAGGTGATGCTCGTCAAATTTAACATCGATCGTAAACTGCCCATGCGGCATTGAGAGCGCATGCATACTGTCGGTGATCAGCTGTGCAAGTTCTTCTGCATATTGCTGGCGTTGTTGGTGTAATGCGCGCGCGGTTTCCAGTGCCTGCTGATGATGTTTCGTTACCGCCAGCGCGAGCGTTTCTTGTGAGTCGGCCTGATCGTCCAGTTGCTGCTGTTCTTCCAGTAGCGACTGGTAATACTGTGGTAATGCCTCAGGGCTGACGTGATGTTTACGTGCCAGCGAAATCTGTTTTGAGAGGCGCTGTTCAAGTTCAAACAGTCGGTTGGGATCGAGATCCAGATGATCGCAGTAGTGGCGAAGTTCATCGCTGGCTTCAGCAATCTGGATGGTAACTTCTTCCAGCATATCAAGTACGCCGGACAGTTTGCTGTCCATGCCAATCAATTCGCTCACCAGTTGTTTAGCCGTGTAAAGCTGACTTTGCAGGTTTGCGTCTTCACCGTCGGCCATTAATGCCAATGCATTCTGGCTGGTAGTCAGCAATTGACCGCTGTTCGCCAGACGTTTGTACTCTTCGTCGATTTGCTCAAACTCTCCGGGCTGCGGATTAAATTCGTTAAGTTCTTTCAATTGGTATTGCAGTAGTTCCGCACGGGCGGCGCGTTCCTGACTTAACTGTTGATGATGCGCGAGGTCGCGGCAGCTTTGATGCCACAACTGATAACGTGCGGTCATTTCCTGAAGCAGAGAGGTTTCATTGGCATAGCCATCAAGCAGGAATTTTTGGTGCTCGGGTTTGGTGAGTAACTGATGAGCGTGCTGACCATGGATCTGAATCAGCAACTGACCCAGTTCGCGCAGTTGTGACAGAGGAACAGCTGTACCGTTGATGAAACCACGGGAGCGACCATCGCTGCTGATTACGCGACGAAGCAAACATTCATGCCCGTCTTCAAGCTGGTTTTCTTCCAGCCAGCGCAGGGCCGCTGGCGTATCTTTCAGAGAAAAACGGGCGCACAGGTCAGCGCGAGCAGCGCCATTACGCACCATGTCGGCTTCAGCTCGACCACCGAGACAAAGGCCGAGGGCATCTATCGCAATAGATTTACCCGCGCCGGTTTCACCGGTTATTACGGTCATGCCGCTGTGAAAATCAATCTCAAGCTCACGAACGATAGCAAAGTTGCTGATGGTCAGTTGTGCCAACATAGTCGTTTTCCTGTATGAAAAACCATTACTGTTATTGTGTACAGTATAAACTGGTTTTATATACAGTAAAGAGGCTGGCGTAAAATTAGAATAATTTTTTTGACCAGCCGAGCTTTGTGCTTAATGTATTGAAATAACTGTAATCTTTAGGATGAATCAGATTCAGATGGTAATCACAGCGACGAATCAAGACATCTTCACCTTCCTGAATAGGTAGTGCTATCTGGCTGTCGCAACTGATTTCCAGGTCGTTACGGCGATGCGAAAAACGCAGACGGATCGTGCTGCTGCTGTTTATGACCAGTGGTCTTGCTGACAACGTATGCGGGAACATGGGCACCAGGGTAATCGCATCCAGAGAGGGGGTCAGAATAGGACCGCCTGCAGAGAGGGAATAAGCGGTGGAGCCTGTTGGTGTCGAAATAATCAGGCCATCAGATCGCTGAGAAAACGCAAAGATCTCGTCGATATACACTTCGAACTCAATCATATGCGCCACTTTACCAGGATGAAGTACCACTTCATTTATCGCGGTGCTGATGCGCTTTTGGCAATCTTGCTGACAGACTTGCGCTTCCAGCAAAAAACGTTTCTCGCTGATGTAGTGACCTTCCAGCACATCGGCTAATTGTTGCTGGGCGTTATCGGGGTCAAGATCAGTCAGGAAACCCAGGTTGCCACGGTTGATTCCAATAACTTTTATATCGTAACGGGCGAGCGTGCGCGCCGCGCCCAGCATATTACCGTCGCCACCAACGACTACCGCGAGATCAGCCAGTTGCCCAATCTCCGCGAGCGTGCCAGTTTTCACATTCTTCAGTTGCAGTTCGTGAGCGATTTGCTGCTCAACGATGACCTCGTAACCTTTTGTGCACAGCCAGCGGTAGAGCATTTCATGTGTTGTCAGTGCAGTGGGGTGCCGTGGGTGTCCCACAATGCCAATACACTTGAAATGATTATTCATTTTTCCGAGGTCCTTGTTGCGAAGATTGATGACAATGTGAGTGCTTCCCTTGAAACCCTGAAACTGATCCCCATAATAAGCGAAGTTAGCGAGATGAATGCGAAAAAAACGCGGAGAAATTCATGAGTAGTAAAGAACAGAAAACGCCTGAGGGGCAAGCCCCGGAAGAAATTATCATGGATCAGCACGAAGAGATTGAGGCAGTTGAGCCAGAAGCTTCTGCTGAGCAGGTGGATCCGCGCGATGAAAAAATTGCGAATCTCGAAGCTCAGCTGGCTGAAGCCCAGACCCGTGAACGTGACGGCATTTTGCGCGTAAAAGCCGAAATGGAAAACCTGCGTCGTCGTACTGAACTGGATATTGAAAAAGCCCACAAATTCGCGCTGGAGAAATTCATCAACGAATTGCTGCCGGTAATTGATAGCCTGGATCGTGCGCTGGAAGTGGCTGATAAAGCTAACCCGGATATGTCCGCGATGGTTGAAGGCATTGAGCTGACGCTGAAGTCGATGCTGGATGTTGTGCGTAAGTTTGGCGTTGAAGTGATCGCCGAAACTAACGTCCCACTGGACCCGAATGTGCACCAGGCCATCGCAATGGTGGAATCTGATGACGTTGCGCCAGGTAACGTTCTGGGCATTATGCAGAAGGGTTATACGCTGAACGGTCGTACGATTCGCGCGGCGATGGTTACTGTAGCGAAGGCAAAAGCTTAATTTCTGTTTTCGTAATAAATAACGGCCCAGCATGCGAATGCCGGGCCGTTTTTTTACTCCGCCACACTCTCGCGCAGCGGTTTCACAGGAAAAACTTTTACCTGCTTAATCATATTGTCCTGTACGTCGAGAATATCGATATCGTACTCGCCAATACGCACGCGGGTGCCAGCGACAGGGATCTCTTCCAGAGCTTCAAGAATGACGCCATTAACCGTGCGGGCATCGTCTTCAGGTAGATGCCAGTTAAAGGCTTTGTTGATTTCTCGCACGTTGGCGGTGCCATCGATAATCACCGAACCGTCGTTTTGCGGCGTAACCTCTTCGGCAAGTGTTGGCGACATCGACGTAGTGAAATCGCCGACAATCTCTTCCAGAATATCTTCAACCGTCACCAGCCCCTGAATGTCTCCATACTCGTTGACGACCAGGCCGACTTTCTTTTTGTTGCGCTGAAACTTCACCAACTGTGTGCTGAGCGGCGTACCTTCCGGTACAAAATAGATCTCGTCCGCGGCGCGCAGCATGGTTTCTTTGGTGAACTCTTTTTTCTCCGACATCAACCGCCAGGCTTCACGTACTCGCAGCATACTGATGGCGTCGTCCAGCGAATCACGGTAGAGCACGATGCGCCCGTGAGGTGAGTGGGAGAGTTGGCGCAGAATCGATTTCCAGTCATCGTTGATATCAATACCGATAATTTCACTGCGCGGCACCATGATGTCATCAACGGTCATCTTTTCCAGATCGAGCACAGACAGCAGCATATCCTGATTGCGACGGGAAATTTGTGAGCGTGATTCGTGCACGATAGTGCGCAACTCTTCTTTGCTCAAAGAGCCGCTAACCACGATATCGGTTTTGATACCCATCATGCGCATCAGCATACGGGTGATAGCATTCAGCAACCAGACCAGCGGCATCATCAAAATTTGCAGCGGAGCCAGCAGAAAACTACTCGGATAAGCGACTTTTTCCGGGTACAGCGCGGCAATGGTTTTCGGCAATACCTCAGCAAAAACCAGTACGACAAAAGTCAGCACACCAGTCGCAATTGCCACGCCCGCATCGCCGTACAAACGCATCCCGACAATAGTGCCGAGCGCGGAGGCAAGAATATTGACCAGGTTATTGCCGATTAACACCAGGCTTATCAGGCGGTCTGGCTTACGCAGCAATTTTTCGACGCGTTTGGCCGAGCGATTACCCTGTTTCGCCATATGTCGAAGACGATAGCGGTTGAGGGTCATCATTCCGGTTTCGGACCCGGAAAAATAGGCTGAAATGACCACCATGATGATCAGAATAATGATCAACGTAGTAGTAGAAATGTGTTCCAGGGGAAACTCCTTTTCTGGGTTTAGCTGATTAACTGCTGGACAATTCGGCTGCCGAAGTAGGCCAGTGTCAGAATTACCGCGCCCGCAACGTTAAACCAGACGACGCGGCGTCCACGCCATCCTTCATGGTAATGTCCCCACAGCAGCACAATATAGACAAACCACGCCACGATAGAGAGCACAGCCTTGTCGATATTTTCCATGCTAAATAGGTTGTGCATGTAGAACAGGCCAGTGCAAAGCGTGAGCGTTAGCAGCACCACGCCAATCTGCGTGATGTGGAACATTTTACGCTCGATACTCATCAATGGCGGCATTTCCTGGTTAAATGCCAGCTTCTTGTTCTTCAGTTGGTAATCAATCCACGCCAGTTGCAGCGCGTACAGGGCGGCGATAATTAGCGTGGCATAGGAAAAGAGCGATAAGCCAATGTGCACCAGCATCCCAGGCGTTGCTTCCAGATGGGTGATGTATTCATTGGGCATGAAGGTCGCCAGCGCCAGGTTGATAAGCGCAAAGGCATAGACAATGGGTAGCAGCAACCAGCCACGATTGCGAGAAGCCACAATGGTCATTACCGTACAGATCATCAAACTGACCAATGAACCAACGTTCAGCAGGCTGAGGTTTTGTCCGCTATCACCGTCGGGTAGGATGCGGGCTTCCAGAGCGATTGCGTGGCAGACCAGCGCGATGACCGCAGAAATAATAGCCATGCGCCGCCAGCCGCCGTTTTTTTGCAGCAGACCGGGAACAATCAGCGCAAGACTGACGGAGTAGGCGACAAGCGCGAGCAGAGCAAAAACGGGCATAGTAATGTCGACAGTTTGAGCAATAAGAAAGAGAAGCAGTATAGCGTCAGGTGAACGCTGCTCCAACCGTTGCATAACAACAAAGACGCCTTCATGTTATACTGCGGCAAAATACTGATGATGTGTCGCGATTGCGGCCAACCGTTTCCACCCCAGGCGAGAGACAATGTTTGATAATTTAACCGATCGTTTGTCGCGCACGCTGCGCAATATCAGTGGCCGTGGACGCCTCACTGAAGACAACGTAAAAGATACGCTGCGCGAAGTGCGCATGGCGCTGCTGGAGGCGGATGTCGCTCTGCCGGTAGTGCGTGAGTTTATCAATCGCGTAAAAGAGAAAGCGGTTGGTCATGAAGTTAATAAGAGCCTGACGCCGGGGCAGGAGTTCGTCAAAATCGTCCGTAACGAACTGGTTGCGGCGATGGGCGAAGAGAACCAGACCCTGAATCTTGCAGCACAACCGCCTGCGGTCGTGCTGATGGCAGGCCTGCAAGGTGCTGGTAAAACAACCAGCGTTGGTAAACTTGGTAAGTTCCTGCGCGAGAAGCACAAGAAGAAAGTGCTGGTGGTTTCTGCCGACGTTTATCGCCCGGCGGCAATCAAACAGCTTGAGACGCTGGCAGAGCAGGTGGGCGTTGATTTCTTCCCTTCTGATGTTGGTCAGAAGCCGGTTGATATTGTTAACGCGGCGCTGAAAGAAGCCAAACTGAAATTCTACGACGTGCTGCTGGTGGATACCGCTGGTCGTCTGCACGTTGACGAAGCGATGATGGACGAGATCAAACAAGTCCATGCGTCGATTAACCCGGTTGAAACCCTGTTTGTGGTTGACGCCATGACCGGTCAGGATGCGGCCAATACGGCAAAAGCATTCAATGAAGCGTTACCGCTTACCGGCGTAGTGTTGACCAAAGTGGACGGCGATGCCCGCGGCGGTGCGGCGCTCTCTATTCGTCACATCACTGGCAAACCGATCAAGTTCCTCGGTGTTGGCGAGAAAACAGAGGCGCTGGAGCCGTTCCATCCGGACCGCATCGCGTCGCGTATTCTCGGCATGGGCGACGTACTGTCGCTGATCGAAGATATCGAAAGCAAAGTTGACCGCGCGCAGGCAGAGAAATTAGCCAGCAAGCTGAAAAAAGGCGACGGCTTCGATCTCAACGATTTTCTTGAGCAACTGCGCCAGATGAAAAATATGGGCGGCATGGCTAGCCTGATGGGCAAGCTGCCGGGCATGGGGCAGATCCCGGATAATGTTAAGTCTCAGATGGACGATAAAGTGCTGGTGCGTATGGAAGCCATCATCAACTCGATGACGATGAAAGAGCGCGCTAAGCCAGAAATCATCAAAGGTTCGCGTAAGCGTCGTATCGCTGCCGGTTGCGGTATGCAGGTGCAGGACGTTAACCGCCTTCTGAAGCAGTTCGACGACATGCAGCGCATGATGAAGAAAATGAAGAAAGGCGGAATGGCGAAGATGATGAGAAGCATGAAAGGGATGATGCCACCGGGATTTCCTGGTCGCTAAATGACCTTATGCGATAGAGTTATTAACTGCTGATTGCATTTTCTCCAGAAATCAGTAAAATTTTCGGGCTTTTAATATGACACCGGACTCCGTTCCTCGATGGGGTCCGGTTGTTTTATTCACACAAGAGGATGTTATGGTAACTATTCGTTTAGCACGTCACGGCGCTAAAAAGCGTCCGTTCTACCAGGTTGTTGTCGCTGACAGCCGTAATGCACGCAACGGTCGCTTCATCGAGCGCGTTGGTTTCTTCAACCCAATCGCTAGCGAAAAAGAAGAAGGCACTCGCCTGGATCTGGATCGCATCGCTCACTGGGTTGGCCAGGGCGCAACTATTTCTGATCGCGTTGCTGCGCTGATCAAAGAAGTAAACAAAGCAGCTTAATCTGTCACGGTGGTCATGATGAGCAAACAACTCACCGCGCAAGCACCTGTTGATCCCATCGTTTTGGGAAAAATGGGTTCGTCTTACGGTATTCGTGGGTGGCTCAGAGTGTTTTCTTCCACCGAAGACGCCGAAAGCATTTTTGACTATCAGCCCTGGTTTATCCAGAAGGCGGGTCAGTGGCAGCAAGTCCAGCTGGAAAGCTGGAAGCACCACAATCAGGACATGATCATCAAGCTGAAAGGCGTTGACGATCGTGATGCGGCGAACCTGCTGACGAATTGTGAAATTGTCGTGGATTCATCGCAACTGCCTCAGCTTGAAGAGGGTGACTACTACTGGAAAGACCTGATGGGCTGCCAGGTAGTAACCACTGAAGGCTACGATCTCGGTAAAGTCGTCGATATGATGGAAACCGGATCCAATGACGTTCTCGTCATTAAGGCAAACCTGAAAGATGCGTTTGGTATCAAGGAACGCCTCGTACCGTTCCTCGATGGGCAGGTTATCAAGAAAGTCGATCTCACTACTCGTTCAATCGAAGTAGATTGGGATCCTGGTTTTTAAACCACCGGATAAACGGTAAAAGACGGCGCTATGTGGATTGGCATAATTAGCCTGTTTCCTGAAATGTTCCGCGCAATTACCGATTACGGGGTAACTGGCCGGGCAGTTAAAAATGGCCTGCTGAGCATCCAGAGCTGGAGTCCTCGCGACTTCACGCATGACCGGCACCGTACCGTGGACGATCGTCCTTACGGCGGCGGACCGGGGATGTTAATGATGGTGCAACCCTTGCGGGACGCCATTCATGCAGCAAAAGCCGCGGCGGGTGAAGGCGCAAAGGTGATTTATCTGTCACCACAGGGACGCAAGCTTGATCAAGCGGGCGTCAGCGAACTGGCAACGAATCAAAAATTGATTCTGGTGTGCGGTCGCTACGAAGGTATAGATGAGCGCGTGATCCAAACCGAAATTGACGAAGAATGGTCAATCGGCGATTACGTTCTCAGTGGTGGTGAGTTACCAGCAATGACGCTGATTGACTCCGTTTCCCGGTTTATTCCGGGAGTACTGGGACATGAAGCCTCAGCAACAGAAGATTCCTTTGCTGAAGGATTGCTGGATTGCCCGCACTATACGCGGCCTGAGGTGTTAGAAGGGATGGAAGTTCCGCCAGTGTTACTGTCGGGCAACCATGCCGAGATACGTCGCTGGCGTTTGAAACAGTCGCTGGGCCGTACCTGGCTTAGAAGACCTGAACTTCTGGAAAACCTGGCTCTGACTGAAGAGCAAGCAAGGTTGCTGGCGGAGTTCAAAACGGAACACGCACAACAGCAACATAAACATGATGGGATGGCGTAAGCCCCCGAGATATCAGTTTACCCAGGATAAGAGATTAAATTATGAGCAACATTATTAAGCAACTTGAACAAGAGCAGATGAAGCAGGACGTACCTTCCTTCCGTCCGGGTGATACCGTGGAAGTGAAAGTATGGGTTGTTGAAGGTTCCAAAAAACGTCTGCAGGCATTCGAGGGCGTGGTTATCGCTATTCGTAACCGCGGTCTGCACTCTGCATTCACTGTTCGTAAAATTTCCAACGGCGAAGGCGTTGAGCGTGTCTTCCAGACTCACTCTCCGGTAGTTGACAGCATTTCTGTCAAACGTCGTGGTGCTGTTCGTAAAGCTAAACTGTACTACCTGCGTGAGCGTACTGGTAAGGCTGCTCGTATCAAAGAGCGTCTTAACTAAGATTTCGCTTAAGCGACATCCTGTTAAGAAGGGCTGGCCAATTGGCTGGCCCTTTTTTTATCTGTTTGCTCGTGTTTTAAGGGGTAGTAATCACCACTGCGACGCGGCGGTTCTCGGCGCGGCCCTGGGCGGTCTTGTTACTGGCTATGGGATATTTTTTTCCTAAACCCTGTGTGGTGAGATTGCTGCGCGGAATTTGTCCACCCTTAGCCCATGCATCGGCCACGACATTCGCCCGTTTCAATGATAAGCCTTCGTTGTAACTGTCTTCAACATAGTTATCGGTGTGTCCATCCATACGGGCATGTGTTAGCCCTGTCGAGGCCAATTTGGCTGCCATGGTTTGGATCTGTTGCTGGCTTTCTGGGAGCAATTTGTAGTCATTTTTGGCGAACAGAATGGCATCTGATAAGCCCAGCGACCAGTCGCCGGCGGATTCAGTAAATCCATAAGATTGCATAGCGGCGACTTGCTCAGGAGTAAACTTTCCCTGAGGGGACTGGCAGCCAGTCAGTATTAGTGAGGTGAAAATCAGGGGTGCTACCAGGTGCTTTATCATATCGATATATCCTTGTTATCTCACCAGCTTTTCGGCACGCTGGTGTTTGGCCTGATACATATTGTGATCGGCAAGCTCTTGTAATTTTTCCGCAGAGGAGTGCTCAATGGTCATCGCGTAACCAATGCTTAATGTCATGGTGGTCTGATAGCCATTATGAAGATCAAACGGGAGATTAAAGATTTGTGTCAGTGCTGAACATATCTGCTGCACTTCAGATTCCGACTGTACATCATAGAGCACCATAGCGAATTCATCGCCGCCTATGCGGTATGCTTTATGTCGCAGCCCGCCAAATTCAGCTAACCGTTTTGCGATTTCAATCAAGACTCGATCGCCCGTCGCATGACCCCAGGTATCATTGATATATTTGAAATTATCGCCATCAAGAAATAGTAACGCCGACGTTTTTCGGGCATCGGAACTGTTCATCAACGTGTTGATACCGCTACGAAACGCTGCGCGGTTAGCCAGCCCGGTTAATGGGTCATGTAGTGCGGTACGTAGAAGCTGCGCATTTTTGGCCTGTAAACGAAGCTGCCACTCTTCCATTTCATCCAGCAGACTGTTGAAGTCGAGAGCGAATCGGTGAAACTCAGCGATACGTTCTTCCGAAACTCGTCGGGAAAAATTGCGGTTGGAACGCACATCATGTACGACATCGGTGATATTTTTCAGCGCTTCCACCAGGCCATTGTGCAAATGGCGGGTGAGGGTAATTGCGATGCCTGATGCCAGCAGAATACAACCGGTCAGTACGGCGAGCGAAAACCAGATAAAATGGCTGATTGAACTGTCGCGAGCGGTTAAGCGTACTTCGCCAATGGTTTCACCATTGTGACGAATCGGCTGAATGATGGGGGCAGGGAAGAGCCAGTGGCTTATGAAATTGCTGAAAGTATCGCCTGGATCCTTACGGGTGTAATGCCAGGATGCCAGAATATTTTGCTGCTTATCACGCACTTCTGCAGTTGAAAATTGGCCTTGCTGGCCCAGCGCTGCCAGCGTTTCAGTTGCTGCAGGGCCATCGGCAAAAACGACCGCTGCTTCCAGACTGTAAGTCATTGTTGCTGCTGTCAGTGCCAGGTTTTTTTGCGCGTACTGTTTCAGGGTCAGCACCGAGGTCACGGAAAGCAGCAACCAGATCAGCATCATAGTGATAAATATGCTGGTCATACTGATGTTGCGTAATGCTCTTTTAAACGTGGGGCGCTTATTAAGAGAATTATCGTTATCCATCATTTTTCTTCCGTGCGAGCATTAAGACATCCGGGTTGACCTTTACACCGCTACGTGATAAGGCATGCAGGTTTACGGCAAATCTGACGTCATTATTGTGGATGATCAGACAAAAGGCGCTACCAATAATGCACTCGGTATTTTGTTCGGCAATTAATAATAACGCCTTTGACGGATATTGTTCGGTTAATTCCATCTGGAATGTCGGTGACTCGTTGCCAAAATAAAAACCATTGCAGCCTGAAATCATCGCCTCTTGTTGAGTGTGAATGATGACAGGCAGATAAGGCAAAGATGTCGCGGCATTCTCTTGTAGGGCGGTACTAAAACGTGAAGATGAAAAGATACATAACTTTGGTGGCCCTGATAGCGCAGGCCAGCGGGTGTAACTGACAATACCGGAAACCATCATACGCACGTTTTTCGCAACGTCAGAAGGCTCCTGAGCGAGTATTGGTGCTCCCGTCAGCAGGAGAATCAGAAGTAAGAACAGTCGGTGAGAAAAACGCATTCAGGGATCCCCACCATCTTCGCTCGAAATGCATCGATATTTTTTCAGAATGCTCATTAAAATATCATTTTTTCATGCGATAGTCATCAATGTGAGAAATAAAACACAATGAGTAAAATCTTATGTTTAATTTATTTGTGGGGTTTTAATTAATTTAATCGTATTGTGCTGGCATTTTCATCAGCCCCTTTTTGCCATACTTCATGCAATTGGCTGGCATTTTCAACATTGTTGCAGCTGGCAGGAAAGCTTTTACCGGAAAGTCCTCGGGCATAAGTAAAATCGGTCTGGCAAGTTTTCTTTTGTCCTTCGGCATATCCTTTAAGGTATAGACCGCGATCCGCCTGTGAATCGCTAAATGCATCGTCATCTTTTATGGCGCTGCCCGATATCGCATCTTCCATACCAACATCATACCAGTCGGTGCTGGTCAAGGTTGGCGCGTGAGTATAAGGATCAATCTGACATCCGCTAACCAGTAAAGCCAACAAGGGGGCGATAAATTTTTTCATCATTTCTTTCTCCTTTTTCAAAGCATAGCGGATTGTTTTTAAAGGAGGTGTAAATTTATTTGTACGAAAATAAGCGTCAAAGCGCGAATAAATTGTTTTTGTAAAGAAAAATGTACGAAATATGGATTGAAAACTTTACTGTATGTGTTATCGTTACGTCATCCTCGCTGAGGATCAACTATCGCAAACGAGCATAAACAGGATCGCCATCATGCAAAAAGACGCGCTGAATAACGTACATATTACCGACGAACAGGTTTTAATGACTCCGGAACAACTGAAGGCCGCTTTTCCATTGAGCCTGCAACAAGAAGCCCAGATTGCTGACTCGCGTAAAACCATTTCAGATATTATCGCCGGGCGCGATCCTCGTCTGCTGGTAGTATGTGGTCCTTGTTCCATTCATGATCCGGAAACTGCTCTGGAATATGCTCGTCGATTTAAAGCCCTTGCCGCAGAGGTCAGCGATAGCCTCTATCTGGTAATGCGCGTCTATTTTGAAAAACCCCGTACCACTGTCGGCTGGAAAGGGTTAATTAACGATCCCCATATGGATGGCTCTTTTGATGTAGAAGCCGGGCTGCAGATCGCGCGTAAATTGCTGCTTGAGCTGGTGAATATGGGACTGCCACTGGCGACGGAAGCGTTAGATCCGAATAGCCCGCAATACCTGGGCGATCTGTTTAGCTGGTCAGCAATTGGTGCTCGTACAACGGAATCGCAAACTCACCGTGAAATGGCCTCCGGGCTTTCCATGCCGGTTGGTTTTAAAAACGGCACCGACGGCAGTCTGGCAACAGCAATTAACGCTATGCGCGCCGCCGCCCAGCCGCACCGTTTTGTTGGCATTAACCAGGCAGGGCAGGTTGCGTTGCTACAAACTCAGGGAAATCCGGACGGGCATGTTATCCTGCGTGGTGGTAAAGCGCCGAACTATAGCCCTGCGGATGTTGCGCAATGTGAAAAAGAGATGGAACAGGCGGGACTGCGCCCGTCTCTGATGGTAGATTGCAGCCACGGTAATTCCAATAAAGATTATCGCCGTCAGCCTGCGGTGGCAGAATCCGTGGTTGCTCAAATCAAAGATGGCAATCGCTCAATTATTGGTCTGATGATCGAAAGTAATATCCACGAGGGCAATCAGTCTTCCGAGCAACCGCGCAGTGAAATGAAATACGGTGTATCCGTAACCGATGCCTGCATTAGCTGGGAAATGACCGATGCCTTGCTGCGTGAAATTCACCAGGATCTGAACGGGCAGCTGACGGCTCGCGTGGCTTAAGAGGTTTATTATGGTTGCTGAATTGACCGCATTACGCGATCAAATTGATGAAGTCGATAAAGCGCTGCTGAATTTATTAGCGAAGCGTCTGGAACTGGTTGCTGAAGTGGGCGAGGTGAAAAGCCGCTTTGGACTGCCTATTTATGTTCCGGAGCGCGAGGCATCTATGCTGGCCTCACGTCGTGCAGAGGCGGAAGCTCTGGGTGTACCGCCAGATCTGATTGAGGATGTTTTGCGTCGGGTGATGCGTGAATCTTACTCCAGTGAAAACGACAAAGGATTTAAAACACTTTGTCCGTCACTGCGTCCGGTGGTTATCGTCGGTGGTGGCGGTCAGATGGGACGTCTGTTCGAGAAGATGCTGATACTCTCGGGTTATCAGGTGCGGATTCTGGAGCAACATGACTGGGATCGAGCGGCTGATATTGTTGCCGATGCTGGAATGGTGATTGTTAGTGTGCCCATTCATGTTACTGAGCAAGTTATCGGCAAATTACCGCCTTTACCGAAAGATTGTATTCTGGTTGATCTGGCATCAGTGAAAAATGGACCGTTACAGGCCATGCTGGCGGCGCACGATGGCCCGGTACTGGGGTTACACCCAATGTTCGGTCCGGACAGCGGTAGCCTGGCAAAGCAAGTTGTGGTCTGGTGTGATGGACGTAAGCCGGAAGCATACCAATGGTTTCTGGAGCAAATTCAGGTCTGGGGCGCTCGGCTGCATCGTATTAGCGCTGTCGAGCACGATCAGAATATGGCGTTTATTCAGGCTCTGCGCCACTTTGCTACTTTTGCTTATGGGCTGCACCTGGCAGAAGAAAATGTTCAGCTTGAGCAACTTCTGGCGCTCTCTTCGCCGATTTACCGCCTTGAACTGGCGATGGTTGGGCGACTGTTTGCTCAGGATCCGCAGCTTTATGCCGACATTATTATGTCGTCAGAGCGTAATCTGGCGTTAATCAAACGTTACTATAAGCGTTTCGGCGAGGCGATTGAGTTGCTGGAGCAGGGCGATAAGCAGGCGTTTATTGACAGTTTCCGCAAGGTGGAGCACTGGTTCGGCGATTACGCACAGCGTTTTCAGAGTGAAAGCCGCGTGTTATTGCGTCAGGCGAATGACAACCGCCAGTAATAATCCAGTGCCGGGTGATTCACATCATCCGGCACCTTTTCATCAGGTTGGATCAACAGGCACTACGTTCTCACTTGGGTAACAGCCCAATACCTTCATCGAACGGGTGATGTCCCCTAACTCTTTCAATGCTTTTTGCATTTCCGCTGATTCAAGATTGGCCTGAATATCCAGATAAAACATCTCTTCCCATGGATTACCGTGAATCGGGCGTGACTCCAGACGGGTCATAATCAGATTGTGGTTGCGCAATACCAGCAATGCTTCAACCAGCGCACCAGCTTGTTGTCCGGTCGCCATTAACAACGTCGTTTTCGCCGGAACCTGGTCAGACACATTAATGGCTTTACGTGCCAACACCACAAATCGGGTGAAGTTTTGTCGCTGATTCGCTTCAATACGCTCCAGTACCTGCAAACCGTACAAAGTGCCGCCAGCTTCGCTTCCCAACGCAGCAACATGCGGTGATTTTGCCTGTGCAACCTTTTCCATTGCCGCAGACGTACTTTCGGTATATTCAATCTTCCAGTGCGGATAACGATTAAGGAATTTGCTGCATTGCTGGAATGGCTGCGGATGGCTGTAGACCGTATTAATGGTGGATAAATCAGTCGTGCCGGAGACCAACAAACAATGGTCGATAGTTAACGTCATCTCGCCAACAATCGACAAGCTGGTATGTTGCAGCAGATCGTAAACGTCGTTTATGGCACCGGAGCTGGTATTTTCAATCGGTACGACGGCATAGTCGGCCTGGCCGGTTTCCACCTGATTAAAAATATCGGCAAATTTGGCGCAGCCACTTTCAATGAATTGCTCAAAGTGACGGGCAGCATACTGGCGCGCCGCAAGATGGGAATAAGAACCTTTGGGGCCGAGAAAAGCGATGCGTGCTGAGTGCGGATTAATTTTATTGAGATGTTGCTGGAGCAAAGCCTGCTGAGTTAATACGGAATCTTCAATGATGAGCTGGAACAGGCGAGTAATGTAATGGGCGTCCAGATGGTGCGCTTTACCGAGCGTAATTAATCTTTCCAGTAAATCGCGTTCACGATCAATATCACGTACCGGGCGATGCGAGAGCAGTTTGGCTTTTCCCACCTCGACGGCCAGTTCGCGCCGCTCTGCGAGTAATGCTAATAATTTTTCATCCAGCGCGCTGATTTTCTCTCGCAGCGCCAGTAACGGGTTTTCCGATGTCATAGTGTTGCCTTTTTGTTATCAATAAAAAAGGCCCCCCGATTTGGGAGGCCTTATTGTTCGTCTTCGCATTCTGTTTCACACGACGAAACGCCTCCCATTCAGGGGAAGGTAAAAAAGAATGCGAAGAAAAACGGTGTGTGTTTCATGTTTGTTTCCTTAAGTGACTTTAGTACAGTACCCGTACTGTTTTCACGCTGTCAACAAAAAACGCGCCCGAAGGCGCGTTGGCGATACACTCAATATAAAGGACTACTCTTCTTCAACTTCTTCGACGAAGTTGGCGTCTTTCACCGATGTAGCGGCACGACGTGCTTCGCCTTTGTGCTGCAGTTTATTGAGCTGCCGTTCCAGCTTGTTGATCAGTTCGTTAATTGCTGTGTACATATCTTCATGTTTACCACTGGCAACCAGAACGCCGTTAGGTGTATTGATTGTGGCGTCAGCAACAAACCCTTGTGGCTCTTTGGACAGAATGATATGTGGATTAATCAGATGTGTTTGCCATTTTTCCAGTTTGGCGAGACGGTCTGCGACATGTTGGCGGATGGCCGGAGTAATTTCCATTTGTTTGCTGGTAATGTTCATTGTCATAAATTTTACCTCTTGTCTTCCCGTCTTGGTGAATTCAGCATACCGTTCCTGATGTCAAAATGTGTGATGGAAATCTCATAATTTTGTCACTTTTTGTCAACGAATCTTTTTTGTGAGAAATCGCAGGAAGAGGTGTTTTTTTACTTGAGGAATATCTCAAAGCGAGCCATATTTGATGAGATAGATAGTGACTAAATCGCTTCAGTTTCACAACTAACAGAATAAAAAAACGGCAGCTCAAGGGCTGCCGTTTTGTGTTTCAGGTTTCTGTTATGTATTGCTGCTGTTTGCGGCGATGATTTTCGCTACTTTTTCAGCTTGCGCATTCATCTGCATCTGACGGTATGCATTTTCCATCAGCGGCAGCGCATCACGCGTAGCCTGGGTATCCGGGTAGTCGCGCAACATGCCTTCTACGCGGTTAACGACGGCAACCCATGCGCCACGTTCTGTATAGTACTCGGCCACGGAGTATTCATATTTCGCCAGACGATCTTTCAGGAATACCAGACGTTTGGTGGCATCGGTGGTGTACTGACTGTTTGGATAGCCGCGCACCAGTTTGGAAAAGTCACTAAACGCAGCTCGTGCATGTTGAGGATCGCGATCGCTACGATCGACGCCAAAGAACCCTTGCAGCGCACTGTCATCCAGCGCCATATTGGTCAGGCCACGCATGTACATAACATAATCGATATTCGGATGGGTCGGGTTAAGGCGAATAAAACGATCGATGGCAGCCTGTGCTAACGGCAAATCGGCGTTTTTATAGTAGGCGTAGATGAGATCCAGCTGCACCTGCTGCGAATACGGACCAAACGGATAGCGATTATCTAACGCTTCCAGTTGCGTTATTGCCTGTCTCCAGTTACCGTCCTGCAGCTTTTGTTGTGCAGTCGCGTAAATTTCATTTGGCGGATTATCAGGTACTTCTTCCTTTGACCCCGAGCAACCCGCCAAAAACAGGCTTAGTGTGGCGGCTGCCACCAGATATTTCATGCGCGTCATGACGTTTTGACTTTCCTCAAAATGTAATACGGGAGATTCTCTGTTCCTGCTCCCGGTTAAGACCAGCTACAATAGCACACTATATTAAACGGCAAAGCCGTAAAACCCCAACGATAAACGAAGAAGCAGTATATATGGCACAACGAGTACAGCTCACTGCAACGGTGTCCGAAAACCAACTCGGTCAACGCTTAGATCAGGCTTTGGCCGAAATGTTCCCGGATTATTCACGTTCGCGGATAAAAGAATGGATCCTCGACCAGCGCGTGCTGGTTAACGGCAAAGTTTGTGATAAGCCGAAAGAAAAAGTATTGGGTGGCGAGCAGGTTGCCATCAACGCTGAGATTGAAGAAGAAGCGCGTTTTGAACCGCAGGATATCCCGCTGGATATCGTCTATGAAGATGAAGACATTATTATCATTAATAAACCGCGCGACCTGGTGGTACATCCTGGCGCGGGTAACCCGGATGGCACGGTACTGAATGCGTTGCTTCATTACTATCCACCCATTGCCGATGTACCGCGTGCGGGCATCGTCCATCGTCTGGATAAAGACACCACTGGCCTGATGGTTGTGGCAAAAACCGTTCCGGCTCAGACGCGTTTAGTCGAATCTTTGCAACGGCGTGAAATTACTCGTGAGTATGAAGCGGTGGCGATTGGTCATATGACCGCTGGCGGTACAGTAGATGAACCAATCAGCCGCCACCCGACCAAACGTACTCACATGGCGGTGCATCCGATGGGCAAACCGGCGGTGACTCACTATCGCATCATGGAACACTTCCGTGTGCACACGCGTCTGCGGTTGCGTCTGGAAACTGGACGTACGCACCAGATCCGCGTGCATATGGCCCATATCACTCATCCGCTGGTGGGCGATCCGGTTTATGGTGGTCGTCCGCGTCCGCCAAAAGGTGCTTCGGAAGCATTTATCTCCACGCTGCGTAAGTTTGACCGCCAGGCGCTTCATGCAACCATGCTGCGTCTTTATCACCCGATCTCCGGCATCGAAATGGAATGGCATGCGCCTATTCCACAAGATATGGTGGAGCTGATTGAGGTGATGCGCGCCGATTTCGAAGAGCATAAAGATGAAGTGGACTGGTTATGAGTAAGCTGATTGTCCCGCAGTGGCCGCTGCCAAAAGGTGTTGCGGCCTGTAGCTCTACTCGTATCGGCGGCGTGAGCTTGCCCCCGTATGACTCGCTCAACCTCGGTGCCCATTGTGGCGATAACCCGGATCACGTTGAGGAGAATCGCAAGCGACTTTTTGCTGCGGGCAATTTGCCTTCTAAACCGGTCTGGCTTGAGCAGGTACACGGCAAAGATGTGCTTAAGCTTACTGGCGAACCTTATGCCTCAAAACGAGCAGATGCCTCTTATAGCAATACGCCTGGCACGGTTTGCGCAGTGATGACTGCCGACTGCCTCCCTGTGCTGTTTTGCAATCGAGCGGGAACGGAAGTCGCCGCCGCTCATGCTGGCTGGCGTGGACTGTGCGCAGGCGTGCTGGAAGAGACGGTTTCCTGTTTTGCTGATAAACCTGAAAACATTCTCGCCTGGTTAGGGCCGGCAATTGGTCCACGCGCGTTCGAAGTGGGGGCGGAGGTTCGCGAGGCGTTTATGGCAGTAGACGCTAAAGCAAGTGCAGCTTTCATTCAGCATGGTGATAAGTATCTGGCGGATATTTATCAGCTTGCCCGGCAGCGTCTGGCGAACGTGGGTGTTGAGCAAATTTTCGGCGGCGACCGTTGTACATATACGGAAAATGAGACTTTCTTCTCTTATCGTCGCGACAAGACCACCGGTCGTATGGCAAGTTTCATTTGGCTGATATAACCTAAAGAATCAAGACGATCCGGTACGCGTGATTTTCTTTTCACATTAATCTGGTCAATAACCTTGAATAATTGAGGGATGACCTCATTTAATCTCCAGTAGCAACTTTGATCCGTTATGGGAGGAGTTATGCGTCTGGATCGTCTTACTAATAAATTCCAGCTTGCTCTTGCCGATGCCCAATCACTTGCACTCGGGCACGACAACCAATTTATCGAACCACTTCATTTAATGAGCGCCCTGCTGAATCAGGAAGGGGGTTCGGTTAGTCCTTTATTAACATCCGCTGGCATAAATGCTGGCCAGTTGCGCACAGATATCAATCAGGCATTAAATCGTTTACCGCAGGTTGAAGGTACTGGTGGTGATGTCCAGCCATCACAGGATCTGGTGCGCGTTCTTAATCTTTGCGACAAGCTGGCGCAAAAACGTGGTGATAACTTTATCTCGTCAGAACTGTTCGTTCTGGCGGCACTTGAGTCTCGCGGCACGCTGGCCGACATCCTGAAAGCAGCAGGGGCGACCACCGCCAACATTACTCAAGCGATTGAACAAATGCGTGGAGGTGAAAGCGTGAACGATCAAGGTGCTGAAGACCAACGTCAGGCTTTGAAAAAATATACCATCGACCTTACCGAACGAGCCGAACAGGGCAAACTCGATCCGGTGATTGGTCGTGATGAAGAAATTCGCCGTACCATTCAGGTGCTGCAACGTCGTACTAAAAATAACCCGGTACTGATTGGTGAACCCGGCGTCGGTAAAACTGCCATCGTTGAAGGTCTGGCGCAGCGTATTATCAACGGCGAAGTGCCGGAAGGATTGAAAGGCCGCCGCGTGCTGGCGCTGGATATGGGCGCGCTGGTGGCTGGGGCGAAATATCGCGGTGAGTTTGAAGAACGTTTAAAAGGCGTGCTTAACGATCTTGCCAAACAGGAAGGCAACGTCATCCTGTTTATCGACGAATTACATACCATGGTCGGCGCGGGTAAAGCTGATGGCGCAATGGACGCCGGAAACATGCTGAAACCGGCGCTGGCGCGTGGTGAATTGCACTGCGTAGGTGCCACGACGCTTGACGAATATCGCCAGTACATTGAAAAAGATGCTGCGCTGGAACGTCGTTTCCAGAAAGTGTTTGTTGCCGAGCCTTCTGTTGAAGATACCATTGCGATTCTGCGTGGCCTGAAAGAACGTTACGAATTGCACCACCATGTGCAAATTACTGACCCGGCAATTGTTGCAGCGGCGACGTTGTCTCATCGCTACATTGCTGACCGTCAGCTGCCGGATAAAGCCATCGACCTGATCGATGAAGCAGCATCCAGCATTCGTATGCAGATTGACTCAAAACCAGAAGAACTCGACCGACTCGATCGTCGTATCATCCAGCTCAAACTGGAACAACAGGCGTTAATGAAAGAGTCTGATGAAGCCAGTAAAAAACGCCTGGATATGCTCAACGAAGAACTGAGCGACAAAGAACGTCAGTACTCCGAGTTAGAAGAAGAGTGGAAAGCAGAGAAAGCATCGCTTTCTGGTACGCAGACCATTAAAGCGGAACTGGAACAGGCGAAAATCGCTATTGAACAGGCTCGCCGTGTGGGGGACCTGGCGCGGATGTCTGAACTGCAATACGGCAAAATCCCGGAACTGGAAAAGCAACTGGAAGCCGCAACGCAGCTCGAAGGCAAAACTATGCGTCTGTTGCGTAATAAAGTGACCGATGCCGAAATTGCTGAAGTGCTGGCGCGTTGGACTGGGATTCCGGTTTCTCGCATGATGGAAAGCGAGCGCGAAAAACTGCTGCGTATGGAGCAAGAACTGCACCATCGCGTTATTGGTCAGAACGAAGCGGTTGATGCGGTATCTAACGCTATTCGTCGTAGCCGTGCGGGGCTGGCGGATCCAAATCGCCCGATTGGTTCATTCCTGTTCCTCGGCCCAACGGGTGTGGGGAAAACAGAGCTTTGTAAGGCGCTGGCGAACTTTATGTTTGATAGCGACGAGGCGATGGTCCGTATCGATATGTCCGAGTTTATGGAGAAACACTCGGTGTCTCGTTTGGTTGGTGCGCCTCCGGGATATGTCGGTTATGAAGAAGGTGGCTACCTGACCGAAGCGGTGCGTCGTCGTCCGTATTCCGTCATCCTGCTGGATGAAGTGGAAAAAGCGCATCCGGATGTCTTCAACATTCTGTTGCAGGTACTGGATGATGGGCGTCTGACTGACGGGCAGGGGAGAACGGTCGACTTCCGTAATACGGTTGTCATTATGACCTCTAACCTCGGTTCCGATTTGATTCAGGAACGCTTCGGTGAACTGGATTATGCGCACATGAAAGAGCTGGTGCTCGGTGTGGTAAGCCATAACTTCCGTCCGGAATTCATTAACCGTATCGATGAAGTGGTGGTTTTCCATCCGCTGGGTGAACAGCACATTGCGTCGATTGCGCAGATTCAGTTGAAACGTCTGTACAAACGTCTGGAAGAACGTGGTTATGAAATCCACATTTCTGACGAGGCGCTGAAACTGCTGAGCGAGAACGGTTACGATCCGGTCTATGGTGCACGTCCTCTGAAACGTGCAATTCAGCAGCAGATCGAAAACCCGCTGGCACAGCAAATACTGTCTGGTGAATTGGTTCCGGGTAAAGTGATTCGCCTGGAAGTTAATGAAGACCGGATTGTCGCCGTCCAGTAAATGATAAAACGAGCCCTTCGGGGCTCGTTTTTGTCTATAAGTTAGACGGGAAAGACTATATTTAAGATGTTTTGCCTGAAAAGTGAGCGAACGATAAAGTTTTTATATTTTTCGCTTGTCAGGCCGGAATAACTCCCTATAATGCGCCACCACTGACACGGAACAACGG
>OGXJ01000449.1_pt1 | contig 33011 bp, 26 predicted proteins | sample 1576231 | NCBI WGS metagenome assembly OGXJ01 (sample SAMEA3541539, study PRJEB24748) | human gut metagenome | biome: human gut; feature: human-associated habitat; material: faeces | place: China | collected 2012
GTCCCATTCGTTGCTTTGGGGCGTGCCGCGTTCTGAATCGCCCGAGCCTGTAAAACTACTTCCCGCGGACGGCGCGCGCAGCGTATAGTTTACGCCGCCTGCGGCATAGTCTTTGCCGAAAATCAAATCTGCGGTGTTCAGGGCATCCCAGCTTACATCATTTGTTACGGCATGATCCGCAATGAACAGGCTGTGGAGATATTTATTCTGCTGTGCATACGCCTGGGTGGTTGCCGTCTCCGATGTGAGCTTGTAGGCGTTCATCGTGCCCACATAGGTAAACGGCACGTAGTGCAGGGTGCTGTCCGGCAGATTGCTGTTTACCGTTCCGGAAATATTCATTGCCGACAGGTCGAAATAGTATCTGCCGCCGGGGGCGAGGGTAAACTGCTCGTCAGGCTGATTTTCCACCGTCAGCGTGCCGTTGACCTTGTTAAGCGAATACCGCTCGCCCCAGCCGGATTTGAGGGTGGCAGCGGGAACAACAGTGTAGGTTCCGGGCATATTGCGTGCCGTGGCCGCCGTGACTTCCTCGTTGTTTGCGTCAAGCAGTTGGTAGCCCAGAGCATTGTCCAGCACGGTATCCCGGTCGTCCTTGCGTCCTTCGCTGTCCAGCAGGCCGGTACAGCTCACAAGGTCTGTTGGCAGTGCATCGCCCTCGGTGATGGTTGCGCTGCCAGCCGTCACGGTGAGGGGGCGCGTACGGACAGCACCGCCGGTGACAGCCCCCCTGGAAACTTTAGACGATGCCATTGTCGTATCGGAAACATACAGAAAGTCGATACAAGTTACGCGTGCGCCTGCCTTGATGGCTCTGATGTGGACGGTGTAGATAGACTTCCCCGGTTCGCTGGTGGTGTCGGTGGTCTCTTTATAAATTTCAAACATCTGGGGATCCTGTATCAGCGCGGACCAGACGCCGTTTTCACCGGGGTTATTCACCCGGCACGTGTAAGTATAGGTATCTCCGTAAAGCAACTCATCATCGAAATAGACCGGTCCCCTAAAGCCTGCATTGAGATACTGGCGCACGGTCAGCGGAGCGGAAATGGGCGCGTAGTCATCGCTGGTGATGGTGACGGTATAGGTCTCTGATTTGGGTACTGGTTCCGTGGTGTTTTCGGTTTTCGTGCAGTTCAGCGTACCGTCGCTGTTTACATTCACACTAACCGGAATGGAGGGAGAAGTAGGCGGCGTGACCGCAGTGATTTTCGCTCCCTTTGGCGCCTTGCCCGGCTGGAAGAAATCCGCCGCCGTCCATGTACCATTTAGAACGTCATAGTAGCCGCCGCCATCAGAACTGAGGTGAATCCAGATCACGGGGTCTACCAGATCCTCCGCGCAGTCCGCGGCAAACGCCGTAGTCGGCACAAGGCAGAGCAGCATACATAGGGCAAGCAGGATACTGAGTATTCGTTTTTTCATTTCTTGCTACCTCCGTTTTCGTGTATATCTGCTCAGTCAAGAGCGGTGATTGTAACAGAGCCTCTGAATGAAAGCAGATAGGTTTTGTAATCACCTTGCTCCAGCGAAAATTTAAGTTCAACATCGTTTTTCGCACCGGTAAGGTCATATATTCTGTTGAAGCAGAGAGAATTTGATCCCCTGCTGCTTTGTTCTATCAGTGTAATATATCTGCAATAGTTATCATCGTAACCGTCAGTCATCCGAACAGAATGATATCCGCTTTTATCATTTGTGCTTGCATTGACCATGCCGCTTACACACACACTGTAGGTATGTCCTTTTTTCAGCCTGAGTGTTGTTCCGTTGTACGATATAAGCCCGCCGCGGTTATGCATTTCCCGATAGTACAAGGGAACTGCACCGTCTGAAAGATGGGTTGACGGTACATACCCCTCTCCGCAAAAATATCCCGAACAGCTGCCGTTCTGACCGGGGTCGCCCTTGTCGCCTTTATCTCCCTTGTCGCCTTTTTCACCTTTGTCGCCTTTTTCGCCGGGGTCACCTTTGTCGCCTTTTTCTCCGTCAACGCCTGCGGCTTTCACTCCCGTATCGGTTTCTCCGATCCACCAGTTGCCGTTCTCGCCGATAAACGGGGTGTTTCCGTCTTTGCCGTCGGAACCGTTTTGCCCGTTGGTGCCGTCCTTACCGGCGGCGCCGTCTTTTCCGTTTATACCGTCCTTGCCGTCAACGCCGTCTCTGCCATCCGCACCTTTTAATGCGGTAAGGTCGTACAGGTTCAGCCATATTTCATCGCCGACATAACGCCATTGCAGGATATTTTCGCTTACGCGAAATTCCGGCGTTTTTCCGTTTGCACCGTCCGTTCCGTTCTGTCCGGCGGGGCCCTCTATATCGGCGATCGCCACAAGATTTTGCCACTCGCCGCCCTCATAACGCCACTGTATGTGGGTTTCGGCTCGCTGCACTTCTATATTTTTGGCGTTCATGCCGTCCTTGCCGTTGACGCCATCTGTGCCGTCTGTACCGTCAATGCCGTTCATACCATCTTTGCCGTTCGCACCGTTTATTCCGTTCTTACCGTCGGTGCCATTCTCGCCGTTGGCTCCGTCCCTGCCGTTTTCTCCGGCAGCACCCGTAAGTTCGGTAAGCGCCACAAGGTCGCGCCAATCGGTTTCATCTCTGTATTTCCACTGAACCGCCGTGCCGTTGTTCCGCACCTCCGGCAATACTGCGTCTGCTTTTGCCGTCTTGCTCCATCCTGCGGCAAGTACGATGCAAAGCACCAACAAAGCGGCACAAAGCGCCAAAAGTGTACCTGTGAGTCGTTTTTTTCCTGTTTTCATCTTCTTACCTCCGTTCAAAATTCAATAATGGGGGCAAAATCGGCAGGAACGGCACCCGGTCAGTTTTTCCAAAATTTATAGTTATTCGTTTCTAACTTTACTGACCGTTCGTTCACACTCAGTATAACATAGCTTCCGGATGAAATCAAGAACTCTCTTATATACAATGTAAAAGAATCAAACCGCCTATTCACAAAGCCGTCCAGCCTGTCGGCGCTATTATCGTGTACTTTTTTACCAATATATGTGCCGGCAAGTAGCAAAAAAATAAAACGCGGCAAGCATCGTAAAGACGCTTGCCGCGTTTATGGTCCGCCCGGAGGGATTCGAACCCCCGGCCTTCAGAATCGGAATCTGCTGCGATATCCAGCTTCGCCACGGGCGGATGTACTTGCCGTAACAGCACTTCATATTATAATTTGAAAAAGCGTTGCCGTCAAGGCTTTCTTGTGTTAAAATTAGAAAAAAGGCAAAATTCCTGAGAACGGAGAATAAATATGAAGTTGACATTCAAGAACGACACCTTTAAGATCCTGCAAATTGCAGACACGCAAGAGGGCCGCAAGGTCAGCCCGGACACCTTGGCGCTGATCAACGCCGCCTTGGATCGAGAGGAGCCGGATCTGGTGGTATACAGCGGTGACCAGATCTGGGGGCGCGGGTTCCACGGTGATGTAAACCAGGTGCGCCGGGTGCTGAAAGAGCTGACCGCCCCGGTGGTGGAGCGGCATCTGCCCTTTGCCATCTGCTTTGGCAATCACGATCGACAGGTGGGGCTGGACAACCGTGCCCAGTTTGAAATCTACAAAGAGATCCCCGGCTTTATCGGAGAGGATACCCCCGGCGTGGACGGTGTAGGCAACTGCGTGCTGGAGATCGCCGACGGCGACCGACCCGGCTATCTGCTTTACCTGATCGACAGTCACTCCAGCCTGAAAGTGGGCTACGACCATGTGCACCAAAACCAGATTGACTGGTATCGGGGCGTACGCGACAGTTATGGAAAACAATACGGCCACACCATTCCCTCCGTTGTCATTCAGCACATTCCCGTGTGCGAGGTGTTTGACCTGCTCACGCAGGTGAAAAAGTCCACCAAAGGCGCGGTACAGGGCTTCCGCACCCACGCCAAGGAGTGGTTCGTACTGAACAGAAAGCGGGTAGACAAAGCGGGCTTTATGAAAGAGTCACCTGCTGATCCCCAGGAAAACAGCGGCGAGTTTGACGCCTTCTGCGAAAAGGGCGAAGTGAAGGGTCTGTACTTCGGACACGATCACAACAACGCCTTCCACGGTGACATTCGCGGCATTGACGTGGGCTACACCCAGGGCGCCGGGTTCCATGTGTACGGCCCGGGACTGGATCGAGGCGTGCGCACCATTGCGCTGCACCGGGACGGCAGCCTGTCCACCCAAGATCTGCGCTACCGGGACTTGGTGGGCAAAAAGCTGCAAGAGCCGCTGCATTTTGCTTTTTTCCAAATCATGCCCACCAATGTGTACGACGCCATTTCCCGAGCAGTTAAAATTTTTGCCGCCTTGGGCGGTATTGCCGTAGTGGCACTGCTGTTGGTACTCTTTCTCGGTAAATAAAGCATAAAAAAGGACCTTTGTGTTTGGCACACAGAGGTCCTTTTCTGTCTGTTTTCTTGTTTAATCTTCCATATCTCGCACAGCGGCAATGCAGCCCACGCTGATATAGCAGGCAAGAATATACAAAGCGGACACAGCCAGGCAGAACACCCGCTCCCCCGCCGAGGTAGCGCCCAGAGTGGTATAAATGGAAATGCCAAAGAGCACCAGCGGCACCACGACGGTCAGCGGCGGGCAAGCCTGCAGCACATCAAGTGGGCCGTAGCTGCCGTCATTCACCAATGCCGCCACCACAATATGGATCAGCGTGGTCACCAGGAACACCGCCAGCAAATTCAAATACAAGATCTGCTGGGTGCCCATCTCCACCACCGGGAACAGGGACATAAAGTCCCAATGAAACAACCCCACCAGCTGGGTGTACACACCGGCCACCAGCTGAATGGCACCGATAAAATACAAGAAGATCAGCGCAACTTTTTTATTCTCCACGCAAAAAAGCCTCCGTTCCATGCAAAAATGCGTCCATCTGCGCGTCGGTACCGATGGTAATACGCACATAATTGTCAATCCGCGGCAGATCAAAATAGCGAATGTAAATATGTTTTTGCTTCAAATAGAGGAACAGTTCCCGCATAGACGCACCGTCCTTCGTTGCAAAAAGGAAGTTGGTGCGGGAGGGCAATACGGAAAAGCCCATCTGCTCCAGCGCCCGGCGCACCCGCTCCCGGGTGGTTATCACCGCCGCCGTGGTCTTGGCAAAATACGCCTCGTCATCCATAGCAGCCGCACCGCACAGCAGAGACAAATTGTCCACCGTATAGCTGTTGTAGGAATTCTTCACTGCTTCCAACACACTGATCAGCTCTGCGCTGCCGATGGCAAAGCCCAGCCGCAGCCCTGCCAGAGAGCGGGATTTTGAAAATGTGCCGCACACCAGCAAATTGGGATAGTCCGCCAGCAGCGGCACGGCGCTGACGCCGCCAAAGTCCGCATAGGCCTCATCAATAATCACCACAGCATCCCGATTGCCCTCTAAGAGCGCCTGCACAAAGGGCAGGTCCTCACCGATAGAGGTGGGGGCATTGGGATTGGGCAGCACCACGCCGCCGTTAGGCGCCGCGTAATCCGCCGGATCCATGCGAAAATCCGCCGTCAGCGGGTAGGTCACAAAAGGAATGTGAAACAGCCGGCACCACACCGGGTAAAAGCTGTAAGTAATATCCGGAAAGGCAATGGGCTTGTCGCTGTTAAAAAAGGACTGAAATGCCAGTGCCAGCACATCGTCCGAGCCGTTGCCCACAAATACCTGCTCCGGCGCCACGCCGTAGTGGCGGGCAATGGACGCCTTGAGCAGCCGGGCGTTGGCGTCCGGGTACAGGCACAGCGCTGCCGGATCATAACTGCGCAGCACCGCCTCCACGCCGGGGGCCGGTGGATACGGGTTCTCATTGGCATTGAGCTTGATCCGATCCGGGTCGCTGCTTTGCTCCCCGGGCACATACGGCTCAATCTGCCGCAAATTCTGTTTCCAAAGATGCTCCATAATCAAATACCTCGGCTTTATTTTACCACAAAGTCTAAAGCGGCGCAATAAACGCAAAAACAATTTTTTTTGCATTTGCGGCACAATTTTGCAGCACTTTGCCGTACACAAAACCGCAGCGTATAAACGCAAATATCAAAATACGGCAAAAAACGCAAACAACTTGTCACACTTTGCAAGAAATGATACACTGTTACAGTAGTGGCACCCGGGTCGCTGCCAAATCAGAAAAGAAGGAGATTCTGTTATGAAGCACCGCACTTCCATAGCGGCAGCACTATTGCTGCTTATGTTTTTACTCAGCAACACCTGCACAGCCTATGCTGCAGAAAATCTAACATTAAAGCGCACCACCGTTGCGCTGGGCTTAGGCGAAAAAGCCGCTTGTATTCAATTCAATAATTCTCGTATCCACCCTACCGACTGCACCTATCGTTCAGCAGACACAAGTGTACTGGCCGTTAGCAAATCCGGCGTGGTTACCGCCAAAAAAATCGGTACAGCCAAAGTGACCGTGCGTTACAGACGCCAAACCGCCGCTTGCACCGTTACGGTTAAGGCCGCACCCACCAAGTTAGCCGTCAAAGGCGGCGATGTGGTTATCCAAAAGGGCGCCAACAACCATAAGATAAAGCTGCAATTTGCCCGTGGCACCGCAGCCTACACCGTCACTTATAAGACCCGGGATTCTGCCATAGCCACAGTCAACAAACAAGGCTATATTACCGGCAAATCCAAAGGCAAAACCCAACTGACCGTACGCACCTATAATGGTGTTACGGCACAGATTACCGTTCGCGTACAAAACAAGGCACTGCCGCTGAATGCAAATGCCGCACAGTTGGCCTTAGACCACAAACATGTGACCCAAGTGGTTTATGGCAAATCCGTACAAAATCGCAATTTGGAAGGCTATATCATCACCCCGACAAACGGCAAGTACAAAAAGACGCTGTTTATTGACTTTGCCATCCACGGCTTTGAGGACGATTATGCCAGAGACGGGCAGCGTCTGACTGCCATTGCCAACCACTTGATCGCCCACTTTGCTTCCCACCCGAAGGAATTGGGCAATTACCGATTGGTTATTGTACCCTGCGCCAATCCGGACGGTGCCATTGCCGGCAAAAACGCACAACGCTCCGGCAAGAATGCCTTTGGGCGCTGCACCGCCGCGCATATTGACATAAACCGGGATTTCGGTCCGTTTAAGGGCAAAGAGACCCGTGCCCTGCGAGACTTTATTCTCCGCAGCAAGCCCAATGTGTACATCAATGCCCACGGCTGGCTTAACGAAACCTTAGGCACCAAAAAGCTGTGCCAAATCGTCAATCGCACCCTGCACTTAAACAAAATGAAAGACGGCGTCTATGCCGCAAACGAAGGCTACGCCATCGGTTGGGTACACAAAAAGCTGAACATTCCCTGCTGTTTGCTGGAATACAAGGCTCCAAACGCCCTGCACACCAAGGACAATGTGCGTATGATACGGGAAATTATCAAAGCGTATGCGTAAAGCCAAAGGGCGTCTGCTGTAAGCAGGCGCCCTTTTTATCGGGTTTGTTCAGTCAAATAATTCCGGTACCGCTTCCGCCGCAGTCGGGTCGTCCAGGGTCTCCACCCGGCGCAGGTGCTTTTGAATGATGTGGTTACGGTGGTCCGCCTCGTCCAGCACCTTGCCGGCCTCATCCACCTTTTTGCGTGCCTTTTGCAGCAGGTCGCCGAACTTCTCATACTGCATTTTAGCAGCGCCCAGCACTTGCCACACCTCCGTGGCTTTGCGGTTGATGGCCAGGGTGCGAAAGCCCATCGCCAGCGCATTAAGCAGCGCTGTCACCGTGGTGGGCCCGGCCAGCAAAATACCCTGCTGCTGCAGCTTCTCCGCCAGTCCGCTGCGACTGCCCAGAATCTGCGCATACAGCCCCTCGGTGGCCAAATACAGCACCGCAAAGGGTGTGGTCTCCGGGGCAGAAATGTACTGACGCACCAGCTTGGCCTCGTCACGCACCCGCTGTTCCAGCGCCTTTTGGGCACTTTCCATGCCTTGTCGATCCCCGGCCTGAGCCGCTGCGGTCAAGCGTGCATAATCCTCCATAGGAAATTTGGAATCAATGGGCAGCCAAGCGTGACCGCTGCCGTCCGCCGCCGGGATCCGCACCGCAAACTCTACGCGACCGTTATACTTGGGATTGGTGGCCACATTGGTGTCGTACATACCCGGCACCGTCTGGTCTAAAATATTACCCAGCTGCACCTCCGCCCAGGTGCCTCGGCTCTTTACATTGGTAAGCACCCGATTCAACCCGTTGACGCTTTCCGTTACCCCGGAGGACAGCTTTTGCATTTCGCCCAGGCTCTTGTACACGCTCTCCAGCTGCTGGGACACAGTCTGGAACGAGGCATTCAGCCGTGTATTCAGGGTGCCGGTGAGCTTTTCGTCCACCGTTTGACGCATTTGGTCCAGCTTTTGCTCATTGCTCTTTTGCATCTCTGCCATAAAGGCACCCAACCGCCGGGTTTGGCTGTCGCTTTGGTTCTGGACCAGCTCCAGCAACTTCACCTGCTGACGGTAGTTATCCTCCCGCAGAGTCTGCACTGCCGCTTCCAACCGCTCTATTTGGGCACGGCGCTCATTGTCCTGGGCTTGCAGCTGCCGCGCCAGCAGCTCCGTTTGGTGCCCTGCATCCCCACTGCGGCGGCGCAGCAGCAAAATGAGGATCGCCACCTGCAGCACAAAAAGCACCGCAAATAAAATCAAATTGATTGCATCCATTCCTCTACCTCCTTGATGAAAAGCATACCATAAAATGCACCTGCATACAAGCTGCCGTCCGTTTTTTGGGACTTGCACACTCTGCGGCAGCTGTGCTATACTGGAGCCAAAGGAGCTCGCTATGATCACCACGATTTTTTTAGATTTAGACGATACGCTGTTCAGCTTTCAGCAGGCGGAACAAGTGGCACTGGAGGAAACCATGCGCCACTACACCCTGCCCTATTCAGATGAGATTTTGGCTCTGTACAGTGCCGGTAACGATGCCCAGTGGAAGCTGCTGGAGCAAGGCAAAGTGCAACGATCGGAGATCGGCTACCGCCGCTTTGACCTGCTGCTGACTCACTTGGGCAGCGACCTGGATCGGGAGGAAGTGAACCGCTACTATATGGAACGGCTGAGCAGCCGCCACTTCTTTCTCCCCGGAGCAGAAGAACTGCTCTCCGCCCTCCATGGGCGCTATACCCTGTGTCTGGCCTCCAACGGCACCGGCTGGGTACAGGAAGGGCGGCTAAAAAGCAGCGGCATTTTGCCTTTGCTGGACCGGGTGTTTATCTCCGAGTACCTGGGCGCCAATAAGCCACAGCCCGGCTTTTTCGACGCCTGCTTTGCCAGCCTGCCGGGCGTAAAGCGCAGCGAGAGCCTGATGCTGGGCGACAGTCTGACCTCCGATATGCTGGGCGGCAAAACCGCCGGTATGCACACCTGCTGGTACAACCCGAACCGCCTGCCCCTCCCCACCGACGGCACCGTAGAATACCAGATCCACCGCCTACCGGATCTGCTTTCCTTGCTGGAGAAGCTGTAATACCGCACAATCTGCAGGAGTGAAACAAAAAAACGCACAGGCAGTTTGTCTGTGCGTTTTTGTATGCCCGGATTTGGAAGAGCGGAGATTGCATCTTGACAAAGGGACGGTGAATTGGGTACTATAAGATAGGAAATTTGGCGCGAGCGCGCTGGGAAACAGGAGGGGTTCTATGAAGATCACGGTACTTGGCGGAGGCGGTGTGCGCTCCATGTTCCTGGCAAAAAGCATTGCCCAAAAGGCAAAGCGGCTGGGAATCGACGAACTGTGTTTTATGGACAATGACGAGGAAAAGCTGCGCATCTACGGCGGTATGGCGGCGCATGTGGCGCGCCTGCTGTGCCCGGAAATGCGCTTTTCCCTCACTGCCGACCCGGTGGAAGCAGCACAGGACGCGGACTATGTAATCACCACCATTCGGGTGGGACAGGACGAAATGCGTGCCAAGGACGAGCGCATTGCCCTGGATCACGGGGTACTGGGGCAAGAGACCACCGGCGCTGCCGGGCTGTCCTTTGCCATGCGCAGCGTACCGGCGCTGGCCGCCTACTGCGAGCTGATTCAGAAATATGCGAAGCCGAGCGTAAAGGTATTCAACTTTACGAACCCGGCCGGGGTGGTGTCCCAAACCCTGCGGGATATGGGCTACGATTTTACCTACGGCATTTGCGACGCGCCCTCCGGCATGCTCCGCTCCTTTGCCCTGCTGTACGGGGCGAACCCGGCGAACATTACCGGCGAGGTGTACGGGCTCAACCACCTGTCCTACTTCAAAAGCATCACCATAAACGGCAAAGAGATTCTGCACGATCTGATCGAGAATGACGACGCCTACAAGAACAGCGATATGCGCTACTTCTCCAAAGAACTACTGCGGGATCGGGGCGCGGTGCTCAACGAATATCTCTACTACTTCTACTACCGTGAACAGGCGGTGGCCAATATTCTGCAAGCGCCCCAGACCCGTGGTGAACAGATTTTGGATATCAACCGGCAAATGACCGCCCAGCTGCGCCAAATGGATATTGAAAACGACTTTGAAGGCTGCTTGGCGGTATTCAATAAATGGTACGGTATGCGAGAGGGCAGTTATATGGCCAGCGAGACCGGCGAGAAACGCAGCCAGCCCTGGCACTTTAATATTTACGAAGAAGATGACGGCGGCTACGCCGGTGTGGCGCTGAAATTCATAGAAAACGCCCAAAGCGGCCAAACCGGCCCCATGATCCTGTGCGTGCCAAACGGCAACGCTATTGACGGCCTGCGCCCGGACGATGTGGTGGAGGTCACCTGTGAGGTGGGGCCAAAGGGCTGCACGCCCCATCGGATCGGCGTCGTAGACGAGCAAAATCTGGAGCTGATCCGCCGGGTGAAGAACTACGAGCGTCTGGCCTCCAAAGCCATTCGGGAGAAAAGCCGCACCGCAGCCGTGCAGGCTCTGACCCTGCACCCACTGGTAAACAGCTATTCCCTGGCCTGCGCCCTGACCGACGCCTACATTGCCCACAACAAAGGCTACTGCGACGGCTGGCACTAAAAGCTGAATACAAAAAAGCAGTCGAAGACTCGACTGCTTTTTTTGATCACACAGGAAAGGTATTTGACGCGCCTTATGGTATAATACGCATACACTTGCAAGTGAGAAGAAAGGAGAACGGCCGTGGATACCCGCCAACTGCTTCAAAATGCCATCGACTATATAGATGCGCACATAAAATCCCAAATTACGCCGGAGGATCTAAGCCGGGTCGCCGGATATTCCTATGTGCATTTAGTACGACTGTTCAAGTTGTACTTGGGTGTTACACCAAAAGCATATCTGCTGCGCAGAAGGCTGTTGTTTGCCGTTTACGAGATGAAAAGTAAAAGGCCGAAAACAGATATTGCATTTGATTTTGGATTTGATACATACGCCGGATTTTACAAAGCGTTTCAGCGCGAATTCGGTTGTTCTCCGTCAGCATTCACAAAAACCTATATCGGCAGCAAGCCCTATAGGATCAACATTTTGCAGGAGGACTATATTATGGTGTCAAAAGCCAAGATTCAAAAGATACTGTCCCATTGGGATTTACCAAACCGCACCGTAAAACCGATCATAAGTGAAAACACCGGCAGGCAAAACGAAAATGCTTACTATGTGGGCGATGACTACATCATCAAATACACCACTAACTTAGCTGCGGTCCAAAAAGCCATACTGTTTGATGAAGTGGTCAAATTGCATAATACGGACGCTTATTTACAGCTGGGCGAACTTTATTTTATGGTGATCAAGCGCCTGCACGGCACCACGCTTTGCTGCCGCGCTGTTTTTGAAGACCCCACTGTCGCCTATACCATCGGCGAAAAGATTGCCGACTTGCACAAGAAACTAAGCCTGTATGACCCGCAGGATTTTCAGCAGGTCAATCTGTACCGGGATAGTATGGAAAATCTGGAACAGGTACAAAAGATCGCCCATCTGACCGACGGCTTTTGCACGCAATATAAAGAGGGGTTCAAACCGTTGTACCCACAGCTGCCGGTGCAACTGATCCATCGGGATCTGAACCCCTCCAATATGATCTTCGACGGCAAAGCATTTATAGGCTTCATTGATTTTGACTTGACAGAAGTAAACATACGGATCTTTGACCTTTGCTATTGTGCAACTGCCATACTATCCGAATGCTTTGGCAATGGGCGCCATTTAGAAAGATGGAAGACGATACTCCATGATCTGATCCAAGGCTACCACAGGGTATGCGCACTGAGCGAACAGGAAATGGCCGCTGTTCCCTATGTGATCTATTCCATTCAGATCATTTGTATTGCTTATTTCAGTGCACACGATAAATATGCGGAATTGGCAGAGACCAACATACAAATGCTCCGGTGGCTGATCGCAAATCTATAAAGCAAAACACGGCAGGTGTTCCTGCCGTGTTTTATTTATTCCACTGCGGTCAAGCGGACGATTTGATTATAATCGGCACCACGCACATAGACGGGCAGGCCCACTTCCATGAGGAAGGCGCCGCCTTTTTTGTACGCCACGCCGTCCAGTGTAAAGGCATACGCCCTGTCCGGCGCCAAGCCCGCAAAGCGTAGGTTCATCTTCTTTTTAAAGAACCGGGTGCCCCGGGCACTCAGGAACAAAACCGCCTGCATTTTGTCCCGGCTGACATACTGATTGCAAAGCACCTCGTCCCGATCTGCATCCAGGATCCGATACAGGTCGCCGAACTGCACCAGTGGGCGGATCTCTTTATACAGCGCCACATTGCGGTGGCAGATCTCCAGTTCTTCCGGACTGTACTTCTCCAAATTACCGCCCAGGCCCAGTGCCCCCTGCATGGCGATATGGAAGCGGAAGTCCAGGGAGCAGGGCTTGTTGATCCCGGCAATATCCGTTACCCACGCTCGCATAGTCTTAATGGGGTGGAGCATGGAATAGCCTTTTTGTATGGTCATCCGGTCAATGCCGTCTGTATTATCGCTGGTCCACACCTGGTCAAAGTGACTGATGGCTCCTAAATCGCACCGACCGCCGCCGGAGGCACAGCTTTCAAACTGCACCGCCGGGTGACGGCGTTTCAGTTCATCCACGATCCGATACACTGCCATGGTATGCAGATAAGAATACATTTTGGGATCCGCCAAATTCTCCGCTCCCACCTGGGAGAACGGCCGGTTCATATCCCACTTGATATAGCGGATATTGTGATCCGTCAGCAGCCGATCCAGGCAATCTAAAATATACGCCTGCACGTCGCTGCGGGTCATATTCAGCACCAGCTGATGGCGCAACTCATCTGCGTGATGATGTGGGAAGTGATATGTCCAGTCCGGGTGGGCACGGTATAGGTCGCTGTCCGGGTTCACCATCTCCGGCTCCACCCACAGACCGAAATCCATACCCAGGGCATTTACATTCCCGATCAGTTCGTCCAGGCCGCCGGGGAATTTCTCCGGGTTCACAAACCAGTCCCCCAGCCCGGCACGGTCGTTGTTGCGAGCGCCGAACCAGCCGTCATCCATCACAAACAGTTCCACCCCGATCCCCGCGGCAATCTCCGCCAAGCGGGTCTGATCCGCCACATTCACATTAAATTCCGTGGCCTCCCAGGAATTGTACAGCACCGGCAGCGGCTCTGACCGGAACCCGGACGGCAACAGGTGTTCCAAACAAAAGCGGTTCATTTGGCGAGACATTTCGCCCAATCCCTCCGTTTTGCCACAGTACACCGGCGGAGTCTCAAAGCGCGCCCCCGGCTCTAAAGTATGGGAAAAATCGAAGTCGTTCATACCCAAGCTCACTCGAGTAATGCCATACAGATCCCGCCCGGCGATTATCTTAAAATTGCCGCTGTATGCCAGAGAACCAAAGTACACAGCGCCCCGGGTCTCTGTGGCCCCGCGGTGGGCAATAAAATACGGCGACTGATTATGATTGGACGCACCCCGGTGGCTCTCATATACCAAATTGCCCCCATCCAGCACCGTGCGGCAGGGCAGGCACTCACCACCCCAAGCGCCGTTGGTATTCTCAAAAGTATATGGGTCCATACCGGGCAGAGAGAGCCCGGCGCTAAACAGCCGCTCAAAACGAATGGGTACCGTGCCGGTGTTTTCCACCTCCACCCAGCGCTTAATCATATCCAGCCCCGGATACACTTGATAGCCCAGGCGCACCTGCAAGGGATAGTACGCGTCCTCAAACGCAACCCGCAGGGTATCGTCCTCCAGCCGATAGCCGGTGTAGCGCAGCGCCACCTCCCGGCAGCCGTCTGCAAACTGCGCCTTTAGGTCGCAGGTGCGGTACATGGTGGAGCCAAAGGGTGTCAGCTCCTGGCGGTATTCGTCCAGCCTGGAATGATTGGAGTTTTCGTCTCCGATCTCCGCAAAAGCATAATCCGACGGGTCACACTTGGCACCCCAGTGCAAATGCCGATTATACCCTGCCTGGTCAATGCCGAACACATAGTGGGTATTCTCCGTCTCCAGCACAAAAATGCGATTTTCTTCTAAATAATAGATCATTTTTTGCCCTCCGGATCCTTTTTGATAAGTATCTACACTATACCATACCTCACCGCACGGAGCAATGGCAATTCTCCCACTTTCCACCCAAAAGATCCCACTATGTAAAGCCGTACAACCGTTTTGGATTGCAAATCAAAAACTTAGCAAAGTGCACAAATTGCAAGCCGGGTGTTGACATTTTGTACAAAATATATTGTAAGCAACTTGATTTTTTGTGCAATATGAGTTATGATGGCATTGGCCGTTTACGCGCAAAATTCGCCACGCATGCCTACCCAGCCAGCACGACGGCTGATGGAGAAAAAATATGAAAGCAATCGGCATTCTGTTGGCAGTGGCCGCCGCAGCGGTGGTGCTGCTGTTTTTCGTATGCGGCTTTATTTTTAACCAGCTGGTATGGCGCAAAACCGTGTCCATACCCCGCTGGATCACAGACCGCATTGCCGGCAACGCCATGCCGGACGCGTATGAAAAAAAGAACAACGCCGCCGTGGCCGCTTTTTCGCAGCTGCCGATTCGATCGGTGGAACTGCACACGCCGGACGGCACCCGACTGTCAGCCAAAGTGCTGACCCCGGAGAAGCCCAACGGCCGCCTACTGATCACCTGCCACGGTGCACGCAGCAGCGGCTCCGGCGAATTTGCCCTAATGGCGCCTTATCTATATAAAAAAGGCTACACGGTGCTGTTTCCGGATCACCGGGGCTGCGGCGAAAGCGACGGCAAATATATGGGCTACGGCACCCACGAAAGCCGAGACACCCTGCTTTGGCTGGACTATGCAAAGATCCATTATCCGAACCTGCCGGTATTTTTGCTTGGGGTATCCATGGGCGGTGCCACAGTGCTGATGATGAGCGACAAGGTAAACCCGGCGCAAGTAAAAGGCATCATTGCCGACTGCGCTTACACCAGCGCCTGGGCGGAATTCCGCTACCAACTGCGCACCTCGTTTCACCTGCCGCCCTTTCCCATTCTGCACATTTGCAATCTATACTGCAAACTGTTTGCCGGCTATTCCTTCCACCAAGCTGCGCCGATTGCGGCGGTAGCCAAAGCCCGGGTGCCGGTACTGTTTATCCACGGCAAGAAGGACGACTTTGTGCCTTTCTTTATGCGGGATCAACTCTATAACGCCTGCACCACGGAAAAGGCAAAACTGACCGTACCGGCAGCCGTCCACGCCAGAAGCTATTACACCGACCCTACCGCCTATCAGTTGGCGCTGGAGCGGTTTACAGAGAACTGCCTGGCACCCAAAGCATAAATTACCGCCTGTGGCGGGCAAGAATACAAACCGTTTCCATTCATGAAAAGAAGGGGGATATGCTATGGAACAAACGGAACTGAAAGAGCGACGCTATGTGGGCGTTCGCGAAACCCTGATCTACGGCGTTGCCAACGGCGGCCAGGTAATCGGCTACAACTTGGTGCGTATGCAGCTGACCTTTTTCCTGGTCACTGTATTCGGCATACCCGGCCAGGCCGTGTCGCTGATGATCTTCTTTATGGGGATCTGGGACACCATGAACGACCCGATCATGGGCACCATTGTAGACAAGACCCGCACCCGCTACGGTAAGCTGCGGCCTTATCTGCTGTTTGTACCCATTCCGCTGGGTGCCGCCACCATCCTCTTTTTCGGCGGCGCGGAGTTTTTGCGCGGGGTGGAGTCGACCACCGCCAAGATCGTCTACATGTGTATCACCTATTTTATTTGGGAGTTCTTTTACACCATTGGTGATATTCCCTTTTGGGGAATGTCGGCAGCCATCTCGCCGAACCCCAAGGATCGCAGCCGGGTTATTACCTCGGCTCGCCTGATCTCCGGTGCCATCGGCGGCCTGGTGGGTCCGGTTATCTCCATCTTCATTGACCTGCAAAAGAGCGGCAAGATCGGCATGGATATGCGGCAGCTGTTCTTTATCTTGGGCATTGTGGCCGGCACATTCGGTATGGGTCTGTTCTCCCTGGCTGGGCTGTGCACCAAAGAACGGGTGATGCAGCAAAGCGAGGAGCCAAAAATCTCCGACTGCTTTAAGTGCCTGGCAAAGAACAAACCGCTGCTGCTGATCGTGTGCTCCAATGTGCTGGGCACGGTGGAGAGCATTGCAGACGCCTTTACCCAGTATTTTTATCTCTTTACCCTGGGCAGCGCCAGTCTGTCCATTGTGGCCGGCATTCCCGGCACTGTTACCGGATTTTTGGCCTATACCTTTATTCCGACGCTGGAACGGCGCTGGACCTCCAAGCAGATTGTTATTCGCGCGGTGATCGTCAAGGCTGTGGTATCCAGCGCCATCTTCCTGATCGGCGCCCACTGGTATCGTGATCCCCGGGTGATCGTGCCGCTGATGATGGTGTGGGGCGTGTTTAACTCCGCCATATGCAGCATAAAAATGGTGATCCCCACCAAAATGATCGGCGACACGGTGGACTATATGGAATGGAAAACCAAGGAGCGCAGCGAAGGCACCTCTTTCTCTCTGCTCACTTTCGTCAGTAAGCTCACCGGCTCTTTGGCCACCGCCGTGTCCGCAGCGCTGATCCCGGTGATCGGACTGCAACAGGTGAACCAGGATATGGTGCTGCCGGAGGACGGCGAGTTGAATACCCGTTTCCTGCTTTGGGCTATTGTGACCATCATTCCCGCCGTGCTGAATCTGTTGTCCCTGATCCCGTTTATTTTCTACGACCTGGAGGGCGAAAAGCTGGACACCATCCACCGGGAGCTGGCACAGCGGAGAGAAAACCTGACCGGCGCTGCCGCAGACGCAGAATAAGGAGGAGTTTATGGAAAACAAATGCCCCAAGTGCGGCGCCAAGCTAAGCGTATTCTACTTAAAGCCGGAATGCCCCAAGTGCGGCTGCAATATTATGAACTACAATATGGAAGAGCGACTGGAAGCGGACGCCGACAAGGCGGAGGCCGAGTGGGCCAAGGCGGAAAAGTTGCTGGCCAAATTCAAAAAGAAAAAGAAAGCAGATAAGGAGGAACCCAAAGATGAAAACCCTGCGTAACGCCCTGACTGCCCTGTTGACCGCCCTACTGATTATGGGCACCCTACCCTTTACGGCACTGGCTGCGGACAACACGGCCGGCGCACCCCTGCAATTCAAAAACGGCAAATTCAAAATTTTAATCTTAGCCGATATTCAAGACACCAACACCCCCCAGCAGGCCACCGTGGACCTGATGAATAACGCCATTGACCAAACGAAGCCGGACTTTATCGCCCTGACCGGTGACAACATTGCCGGTTGGTGGAAGGGGGTCACCCCGGAGGAGACCAAGGCGGCGGTGGATATTGTGGGCAAAGCCATTAACGACCGCAAGATCCCCTTTGCCCTGGTGTTCGGCAACCATGACCACGAGGGGCTGTGTGACGAGCAAAACGGCATGACCGAAGAGCAGGCCAAAAAGCAACTGATGGCCTGGTTCCAAGCCTACGAATACTGTATGGCGGTGGACGGTGAGGAAATGACCGGCGTGGGCAACTACAACCTGCCCATTCTTAACACCGCCGGGAACAAAACCGTCTTTAATCTGTGGTTTATGGACTCCAATCCTTATACGGACGAAAGCGAGGGCGGCGGCTACGGCTATGTGCACAAGGATCAGATCGACTGGTACGAGCGCACCTCTAACGCCTTAAAGGCGGAGAACGGCGGCAAGCCCGTCCCCTCTCTGCTGTTCCAGCATATTGTGGTGCCGGAGGTGTACAATATGTTTACCGAAGTGTCCAAGGGCACCAAAGGCGCCGTGCGAGGCAACGCCAACCACACCAGACAGTATTATGTGACCAACCCGGATTACATCGACGCCGGCCACCTGAACGAGGGTCCCTGCCCCGCCAATACCGCCAATGACGGCCAGCTAGACAGTTGGGTCAAGCAGGGCGATATTTTAGGCGCGATCTTTGGCCACGACCATGTGAACGACTACGCCGGTACATATAAAGGCATTCGCCTGTTGGCTGCGCCTGCCGTCACCTTTTACAGCTACGGCAATTACCGGGGTGTGCGCACCATTGACCTGGATGAAAGCAACCTGACTACATTCCAAACCCAGGTGATCCCCGCCGACAAGCTGATGGATTATACAGTGAAGAACCCCTATATCCGAGAGCATGGCTATTATGAATATAAGAGTGTTTTTATTCCCGCACTGTGCGGCGGCATTGCCGGCCTGGCGGCGCTGACCGCGATTATCATTGTACTGGTAAAAGTCATTAAAAAGCATAAAGCCAAAAAGCAAAATCAATAATATAAAAAAGCAGCAGCCATCGACCAAAAGCCGATGGCTGCTGTTTTACGCCTAAAATCAATCGCAATCCTTATCCATTCCCGTCGCAGGCAGGGGGCACTTCACAGGGATCGCAGAAATGCCAGCACCAGGTGGGCCAGTTTAGGACTGTGGACGATATAAGTACCGTGGCCCTCATGGGGCAATTCTTGCAACCGGGCGCCGGGAATGGCGGCGGCAATAGCGCGGCTGTCTGCCGGGCGGATCATATCGTGGGCGCCGCACAACACCAATGTAGGCACCTGAATACGCCCTAACATAGCCGGGGAGATCTGGGGCTGACAGAGCATCATTTTGGTCCGCGGTTCACGGCACACCAGGTAACGAAGCGCCATACCCAGGCGCACCGGCCACTTCAGCCCTGCCGGGGTGGTATTGGCGCCGCAGGCGATCAGCGCACCGGGCAATTCCGGCGCCCGGATTGCTGCCAGCAGCGCCACAATTCCCCCATCCGAAAAGCCGCAAATTACCGGCTTTTCCAACTTTAATGCCTTTGAAAATGCCAGCACGTCTGCCGCCATTAAGTCATAACTTAGGGGCACATCGCGGCTGCTTTTGCCGTGGCAGCGGCTGTCCATGGTGTAGACGGTGTAATGAGGGGCCAATACTTCTGCGGTACGGTCAAAAATGCGTCCATCCTCCCCATTGCCGTGGAGCAGCACCAGCGGCGGCCCGCTGCCCTGCTTTTCATAGTATAATATCACGCCGTTGACCTGCACATTCATGACCGATCCTCCAACTTACTGTTGACCTACAAGACAAAGCAAGATATAATAGAGTTACTCTTGCAAACGAGGTCTGTTTATGATTTGGAATGTATTTTTTGTGGTTTTTGCGGTTCTTGTTCTGGCAGCCATTGGGCTGACCGTTTGGTTCTTAAAACTTGGCAAGCGCATTTTTCTGCTGATCCCGCTGCTGCTCTTGGCCGGCAGTGTGGCGTACTTTGCCGTTTACTACACGGCAGACAACAACTTTCCCCCTGCCCAGGTGATGATTGCCTCCAACTTTCCGTCCACGGTGGACAGCGCCTTGGTAGAGAAAAGTCTGCAAAAGACGGACGGCAACTACACCCGCACAGATGAATACGACACCGGCACCGTGCAGTACACCCTGCGCCTGACCTCTGAGGAGCAGCAGAACGCTACGGCGTTTTTCGACGCCAAACCCACTATCCGCGGCGGCGAATACACCCGCTCGGACATAAAGACCAGTCTGGCCATGAAGTACACGGACATTTGCGCCCAGCGTACCGGCGCTCTCCAGCTGCGCACCAGCCGCTTCCAGCAGGAATTTTATATACGCGCCGCAGGCTATACCTGCGATGTGGTAATCACCTCAAACGGCAAAGACAACAAGGTGCTCCTCTCTGCTATGAAAAAAGAGCTGGCCGCGCTGCAAAAATAAAGATTCCACTGCCCGCCGGTATTTCCTGTTTTAGTATAGCGAAAATCCGGCGGTTATGCAAGACGCTGCGCCAAAAGCCACATCCATGCGCAAAGAATTTGCCATTTACAAACGCAGCGGATCGTCGCCGCGGCGATGATCCGAATTTTTTGTTGAGAAATTCTCATTTTTTCTTGACAACCTCTTCCGAATATGCTAATATTATTCAGCAATGCGAAACCGCTTTGCCAACTGAATATAGAGGTATAGTGTAACGGTAACACTCCGGACTCTGACTCCGTCATTTAAGGTTCGAATCCTTATACCTCTGCCAAAGAGGAACGAGATACTCAAGCGAGTATCTCGTTTTTCTTTTGTAAAAAGAAATTAAGGATTCGAAGAATACTTATTACGGGTTTATAATGCAATTAAACCCGTAACATCGTTCTGTCAAGTCTTTAAGGTGGAGATTTGCGAAGCAAATACGACCGTGACTTGACAGGTTGATATAATCTGCCATCACCTCGGAACATTCGTGTTCCGAGGATTTTTTATGCCCGAATACTGCTTTTTACGGCGGTATTCGGGCATTTTTCCTTTATTTCAAAATATCGTGAGAGTTTTTGAGAGACGGCAAATTTCAAAATTCCAAAGTCATTTTAGTGCGATTTAGAGCAATTATGACTGAGACTTTTGAGAGACATCGCTCAAATCGAAATCGTAACACGAATTGAAATGAGCAAAAAATTTGAGAGACATTCAAGAAATAAAGAGGGCTTAAAGTAATAAAACTTTAAACCCTCTCTTTTAAGATTGTCTTTTTATCTTCAACTGTTAAATTTTCGAGCTATCGGTCAGCGCTTTTTCTCAGATTATATGTTTGTTTTTTTGGTTAATATTTTTTGAAATATAGCGTATAGACTCTATACTTTATTAAATATTTCATAAAATGCTTGACAAAATTTGTTTTCTTCTCTAATCTGCTAAACTGGACTGTTGAGTCCTAATTTGCAGAAAGGAGTCATATTTACTATGACAGAAGAGAATTATAAATACAGAACAAATCCAATGTTTTTAAGAAATCAATTTGGTACGGATATGCCAATACTGAAAAAGATTTCTTTGCAGGATGATGAAAAAGAAGATTTAAGACTTATTGGCTTTGATATTGCAAAAACAGAAACAGATACTCACTTTAACCGCTTTGTCCATTTCTTTTTATATGATTATAAATTTGAAGATATATGGAACAATCCTGATAAGTATATCAAAAAGCTATCGCAGTACAAAGCAGTGCTTACACCCGATTTCAGTATGTATATTGAAATGAACGAAAATATGCAAAGGTATAACACCTTTCGCAACAGATGGGTAGGTGCATACTTGGCAGATAAAGGTATTCGGGTTATCCCGACAGTTAACTGGGGACTTGAAAACACTTTCGATTTCTGCTTTAATGGTATTGAAAAAGGAAGCACAGTTGCAGTATCTACTTATATGGCAAGCGCACACGGAAACAGAGCAGACCAAAAAGATTTTTTTATGGCTGGCTACAATGAAATGCTTAAGCGTATTGAACCTGAAACAATCATTTGCTATCATTATCCGTTTCCTGAAATGAAAGGCAATATTTTATTCGTTGATTATGATTTAAGTTCCTGGCAACATTATGATGACGATAAAATTGAATTGCCGTATACTCAGATGGAAAAGTATTTGCTGGGTATAGAAAAGCCATCGCCAAACAGTAATATTGTTGTTAAATATAATGATAATGCATCCTTAATTTTAAAAGGCAGCGGCAGTGTTCACGGCGGTCAATGGCAGCCTAATCCTGACAAGCCGGAAGATGCAAGGTTTTTAGGTGAACCGGGTGAAATAAAATATACTCATTTTTTTAGTAAAAACGGAGATTATTGGTATGAAACAAAAATTGGTGACGATGGAAAAGCTGTAAAAGAAAGGCACCATACAGATCACGGAAAAGCGCATAAACATTCAAATCCACATGATCATGAAATCAATTGGGTTGGAGAAGGCTGTCATCCAAAACCAAGTCCACCTATTAATTATCCTAATGGAGAATTGCCAAGTTTTAAATATCATATAGCAAAAGGAGATAATAAAATGAATATAATAGGAATTACTATTGATGGGAATAGAGATTTCAAAACAAAATATGAATTTAAAGATGCAATAAGCAGAGGCTGTGATTTAAGATTTGAATGGCAAGGTATTGAATATGGAATATTTCCTGCTGAAAATAACCAATGGCTTGTCTGTTTATTGGGGGATGATGATAGTAAGGATATTTATTATAACCATATTGACGATGTAATGAACCATATAATCGGTGATGACAGGTTAATTGATATCTGTACAAAATTTACTGTTATTGAGAGAAGTTTATAAAAAACATAAGCCGTGAGAAAAACGCTCACGGCTGTTTTGGTATGTAAGTTATCGGTCATAATTTTTTACAAGATTGGTGACGAGGCGATGCTTGTTTTTTAGGTTAATATTTTTTGAAATATAGCGTATAGACACTATACTTTATTAAATTTTTCATGAAATGCTTGAAAAAACTCAAAATCATCTCTAATCTGCTAAACTGGACTGTTGAGTTCTAATTTGCAGAAACAGATGGGTAGGTGCATACTTGGCGGAAAAAGGTATTCGTGTTATTCTAACAGTCAGTTTGGGACTTGAAAACACTTTCGATTTCTGCTTTAATGGTATTGAAAAAGGAAGCACAGTTGCAGTATCGACTTATATGGCAAGCACACACGGAAACAGAGCCGACCAAAAAGAATTTTTTATGACTGGATATAATGAAATGCTAAAGCGTATTGAGCCGGAAACAATCATTTGCTATCATTATCCGTTTTCTGAAATGAAAGATAATATTTTATTCGTTGATTATGATTTGAGTTCTTGGCAGCATTATGGCGATGATGGCAGAGCTAACAATGAGCGACAGTTTACAGACCATGGTAATCCTAGTGTTCATTCTAATCCTCATGATAATAAAACAGGCTGGAATAATGAACGAGGAAATCCTGAATGGTTAGGAGAAACAAATTATTTCGATGGAAACATTCCGGAATTTAAGTATTATAAAATGACAGGAGAGCATAGTATGAGTTGCAAATATGATTTTGATTACAAAACAAAATATGAATTCAAAGATTCAGTAATGCGTCATGCTGAAATATGCTTTGAATGGCATGGCACAGAATACGGAATATTTTGGATTAACGGCGAGCAATGGGTGGTAACTTTGCTTGGAGAAGATGATAGTCAGGATGTATTTTACAAAAACATTGACGATGTAATGAATTACAAAATCGGTGATGATAAGTTTATTGATATTTGCACAAAATTTACAGTTATTGAAAGAACATTTTGAAATATTAATAAAGCAATATCAAATGATGAAGGATAGCCGAGTTTATTTCTCGACTATCCTTTTCTTTTTTCACATCAGTTCGTTGCTGTTGGACTTTCAACTTGTTGAGATTTTGTTACTGCATATTGAGCCATAACTATTTTGTAATTAATTGCGTTTATAATGTAAACACACCTTGATTGAAGAAAATCAAAAATTTACAGGTGTAATTGATGTCACTCCGTTTATAATCGATTTTGCAGAAAATGTTTACGGCAAGTTTGAAAATCGGGAAATTTGTGTTGACATTTTCGATTTGTTCAGACAAGCATTGTCAAAAGGTGAAATAACCGCAAAAGAGGAACAACTGTGGCAGTTCGTTGTAGCAAATTACGGCACATCCGACTTTTCACCAAAACAACTTGAACAAGATTTCGCTAACGCAGCCTACGCAACCATTCGCTCTTTTGTGCTGAAATTTGAAAAGCTGGGATTATTTTGTCGTTTATGGCAATGATGTTTTGTGAGGTTGATTATGATTACAGGAGAATTGAAATCAAAAATAGATAAAATTTGGGATACAATTTGGACAGGTTGTATATCATCACCTATTACTGTTCTTGAGAAAATTACATATTTAATGTTTATGAAATTGCTTGATGATAAAGAAATAAAAAAAGAAGGCAACGCTTCTGTTCTTGGAATTCAGTATAAAAGCAAGATTTTTAAGGATGACGATTTTTCTGTTGATGATGACGGCAGATGGAATGCAATATCACTTCTTGAATGTAAAGAAATTCAACTTTATTTATCACGCCCTGTTGACAATGATCTTAATCAGGCTAAGGGAAGTTTGTCGTTTGACAGCGAAGATATTATAACATTGTTTGGACCACAGGTTACTGTAATACGAAATATTATTAATGTGATGCATAACAGCGTTATTGCAGCATAAAAACTGTTCCTTTTTGAGTTCTCCATTTGTCTATATATGTTATCATATTTATAATTATAGTGAATGGGTTATCTGTTTTCGGTTTAGCATTAACGGCTATACTGTATCGCAGGTTCTGCTCATTCGCTATTTTTTTGTTTTTATGAATATTTATTGTGATTTCACACTAAACAAAATTGGCAAAATATTATATATTGACATTTTGGTACGGATTTGGTAGAATAGCATACGGTTAGCAATGGCTAACCATTTATTTTATATCACAGTTAGTTAAAACTAACAGATTTTGGAGGATATTTATGTCAAAAAAATTATCGTTAATTTTATCAGTATTTGTATTAATTTTTTCACTTATGTGTTCGGCTGTGAGCGCTTTTGCAATGGGTCCGAGTAAAGACGGAGTGTACGAGGTTCCGATTGAGATGTGGCACGCAGAAAAAGAACGTACATCCATGGGTGACAGCTACATAGTGCACACAGCTTTGCTTACAGTTGACGGCAATAAAAAAACTCTTACAATTGCACCTGCTAAAACTTCAAGTGATATGCAGTTTTGGTACTATACCGACGGTTCGGTTAAAGGTGATACGAAAGAGGTTTCACAGTCAAGCGCAGTTGAAATCGACGGTGAAAAATACGATGTTGCATTTGAATTTCCTATTAAAAGCGATAATGAATTTGTCGGCGTAAAATTTGCCGCTTCGGCCATGCCTTTATCACCTTCTGCAAGAATTAAAATAGATTATGACAGTGCAAAAAAAATCAGAGATGTAAAAAAGGAAACAACCACAAAAAAAGCCACTACCACCACAACGACAACAACTACAACAGCACCAACCGTTACCAAGCCTAAAGAGGAAACGGTTAAAAATAAAAAAGTACCGATCGCCATTGCCTGCGGCGCAGTGGGTGTGGTTGCATTTGTGCTTGTAATGACCGCTGTTATCAAGAAAAATAAACATGACTGATTAGGTTGAAGTATGAAAAAAATATTTAAGAAATTTCAAGTTAAGGATTTTGTGTTTTTGGCTGTCTTATCCGCAGCAATGACTTTGTGTGGTGGAATAACCATGCCTCTTGTTATGCACACCACCGTTTTCGGACTGCGTAACATGGCAGCCGCACCGATTTATTCGATTTTCGTTGCAATCGGACTTATGAAAGTAAGAAAGCCGGGTGCTCTCACAATTATCGGACTTTTTTCGGGCGCACCGCTGATTTTCTTTTCCACGGTTATGTTTTTTAACAATTTTGTTTCCGCAATCATAGCGGAATTGATTATGCTTTTGATTTTCAGAGGCTATCAAAAGAAAGTTTCCGTTTTCGTTACAACGGGAATATATATGCCGTTTTCACTGCCGATTTCGGTTCTGTTCAGTCTTTGGCTCAACGGGCAAAGCTACGAGCAGTTAAAAGCTAATCCTACGATGTCGATTCTTACTTCGCTCGGAACTGTTACACTTGCTTTTTTAGGCTCGGCAATCGGAATGAAAATTGCAAACGAACTTCAAAAAGCAGGCAAGCTGAAGCCTTACGGAGAAGAAAACGATGTTTGAAGCGTTTGAAGTTAAAAAGCCGTTTTATCCGCTGATTTCATTTTCAGTTTCCGTAATAGTGCTGATATTCGGAATGCTTTTTTCCAAAAATCTTTTGGCTTTTGCTTTTGCCACGGCAATTTTTGTGCTTTACTCAGCATTCGGTCTTTTTGAAAGCACATGGAAAATGACCGTTGCAATGGCGATTTGCGGACTTATTATAGGCGGTCTGTCATTTTTGACAAACAGAAGTTTGGACGCATTTTGGCAAACACTTTTAAGAATGATTCTCTTGGGATTGTGTGCCGTGCCGATGGTAAGCACATCACCCTGTGATCTGACACGCTGTCTTGCAAAGCTGAAATGCCCGAGAGTAGTAACCTTGGGTATGCTGATAACCCTTCGTTTCATTCCGATTTTGGCAAGTGAAATAAAGCAAATTTGGGAAGCAATGAAGGTAAGAGGAGCAAATGTAAGTTGGTACAGACCCGGCACAATTTATCGTGCGTTTATCATACCGCTTATTATGCGAATTATAGGTATATCCGATACGCTCTCTCTGTCACTTGAAACGAGAGCGTTTACTCTTGACGACAGCGAAAGCTCGGTATACAAGGTGATAACAATAAGAGCAAGGGATTTTGTGTTCCTGTTTTTGGTCATTGCACTTTGCGTTTTTGGAGGTGTGATGATATGGGCATAGCAATTAAGTTTGAAAATGTGTCTTTCAAATATGACGGAGCAAACAATTACGTGCTTGAAAATGTTAACTTTGAAATAAACTACGGTGAACTTGTGCTGCTGTCGGGTGTTTCCGGTGAGGGTAAAAGTACACTTTTATCACTAATCAACGGAGTTATTCCGTTTGTTAATTCAGGTAAATTAAGCGGTAATGTTGAGATTGACGGTAAAAATATAACAAAAGAAAAAATCAGCAGTCGTTCAAAACTTGTGGGAACGGTTTTACAAAATGCCGACGAACAAATAGTTTACGATTTTGCAAATGATGAAATAGCATTCGGTTGTGAAAATCTAAATACAGAACCTTCAGAAATTGAAAACAGGATAACAAAATATACTTCTCTTTTGAAAATTGACAAAACTGCAAGAACACGAACAATGTCGGGTGGTCAAAAGCAAAGGCTGATTACTGCTTCAACCCTTGCTATGGAACAAAAAATAATTATTCTTGACGAGCCTCTTGCAAATCTTGATACTGAGGGTGCCCATATTTTACTCGGCGTGCTAAAAGAATTGGTAAACGTTGGATATGCTGTGCTCATTGTTGAACACAGACTTGATATTGTCAAAGATTATGCCGACAGAGTGATGTGGATAAAAAATAAATGCGTTTTTTCAAGTTATGATAAGAGAAAACTTGATTTAAACATAAAGATAATTGAAGCAAATCATAAAGGCACGGCAGGCAAAACACTGATAAAAGCAAAAAATATAATTTTTTCTATAGGCAAACGGAATATAATCGACGGCTTGAATTTAGAAATAAAAGCAGGTGAACGCATTGTTTTGCTTGGCGAAAACGGTTGTGGCAAAACAACGCTTATGCGCAGCCTTGCAAAGCTCAACAAATTGTCGGGTGGTAAGATTACTCAGTCACTTACCAAAAGCGAAAAGGCAAACAGTAAGTGGTTTTCGCAGGTGGGATATGTGTATCAAAATCCTACTTACCAGCTATTTATGCCGACTCTTTTAAGCGAAATATCATACAAGGCAAAGAATGAGGATTATGCAAAAGAAATGATAAAAGCATTCGGTCTTGAGGGATTGGAGCAAAGACATCCACAGTCGTTGTCGCAGGGGCAAAAGCGCCGTGCATCGATAGCTGCAATTTGCGCAGGAAAACCCCAAATTTTGTTCCTTGACGAGCCGACAGTCGGGCAGGATTATGAAAATCTATGCCGAATTGTTCACACAATAAACAGGTTGAACAAGGAGTTCGATACAGCTGTCGTAACCGTTACTCATGACAAGCGTTGTGCCTGCGCTTTGGCAGACAAAGTTTTGATTATGGACAAAGGAAAAATCGTTAAAGAGGGTGACAGCTCTCTTGCAAACGAGTTTTTAGAATAAATATGTTTTATGTAGGAGAATAAAAATGATTAAGACAAGACTTATAGGGCAAGTGCCGTCATCAAAAAAATACATTGCCCTAACGGTGGTTGCACAGTGGGTTAAAACCGTGGCAAATATCGTTATGATGTTTATACTTTCAAATCTGCTGGCACTGATACTTGACGGCAAAATATTTGATTCTGCGTCATTGTTGCCTTATCTTTGTGGCATTTTAGGAGTTATGATTGTTAGGTATCTTTGCGGTTATTTTGCTTCAAAAACCTCTTTTTATGCTTCAAGTGAAGTTAAAAAAGTGCTCAGACAAAAGATGTACCAAAAACTCACACGAATGGGTGCGTCATACCACGAAAAGGTGTCAACCTCAGAGGTCTTGCAAGTTTTTGTTGAAGGTGTTGATCAACTTGAGCTTTATTTCGGCAAGTATTTGCCACAATTTTTCTTTGCAATGCTTGCACCGATTACGCTTTTTGCTGTTCTGGTATTTGTCAGTTGGAAGGCTTCACTTGTACTTATTGTTTGTGCGCCACTCATTCCGCTTTCAATTGTTGCCGTACAAAAAATCGCAAAGCGACTTTTAAGCAAATACTGGGGTGTATACACAAATCTCGGTGATACTTTTCTTGAAAATATTCAGGGCTTGACAACGCTAAAAGTTTATCAGGCAGACGAGAGAAAAAATATCGAGATGAACGAAAATGCCGAGCAATTCAGAAGAATCACAATGAAAGTTCTGACAATGCAGCTTAATTCCGTTAGCGTTATGGATATAGTTGCATATGCAGGCAGTGCTGTCGGTGTTGTTATTGCAATTGTGCAGGTTAAAAACGGAACAATTACATTGCCACAAGCGTTTTTGATTATTATGCTTGCAGCCGATTTCTTTTTGCCGCTTCGTCTTTTGGGTTCGTTTTTCCATGTAGCTATGAACGGTATGGCTGCAAGTGACAAACTGTTTAAGCTCCTTGACACAGAAGAGGACAAGCGAGGAACAGTGACCGATGTTGATTTTAACAATGACATTGTTATCAAAAACCTTTCGTTTTCCTATGACGATAAAAAATCAGTGCTTGACAAAATCAGTATTGTTATCGAGAAACATAAGCTTACAAGCATTGTAGGCAAATCGGGTTGTGGTAAAAGTACATTGTCGTCACTTCTTTGTGGCACAACAAAAGGCTACAAAGGTCAAATTACAATAGACGGCGTTGAGGTTAAAGATATAGACGAAAAAACCTTGATGAACAACATTACGGCAGTGAATTTCAATTCTTACATTTTTGCCGGTACGGTTAAAGACAATCTGCTTATTGCCGACAAAAATGCAAGCGATGAAAAGATGATTGAGGCGTTAAGAATGGTTAATCTTTGGTCGTTTTTGAGTGAACAAGACGGCTTGAATACGAAACTTAATCAGCAGGGCAGTAATTTTTCCGGTGGTCAAAGGCAGAGACTTGCCATTGCACGTGCACTTATTCATAACACTCCGATTTATATTTTTGATGAGGTGACTTCAAATATTGATGCCGAAAGCGAAAACGATATTATGTCGGTTATCCACAATATGGCAAAAATTAAAACCGTTATTCTTATTTCTCACAGGCTAGAAAATGTTGTTAAGAGTGACAATATTATTCTTCTTGATAACGGCAGGATTAAAGAAAACGGCAATCACAGCGCGCTTATGGCTCTTGGCAGAGAATACAATTTGATGTATTCCACTCAAGCCGAACTTGAAAAATATGCAAAGGAGGAAGCATAATGAAACGAAAGCAATCGGGATTTAAAATTATGATGCGACTTATAAAGCTTGTAAAGCCACTTGCAGGATTTATGCTCCTTGCGATTTTGCTCGGTGTTACGGGATTCCTTTGTGCAATTCAAATCACAACGCTCGGCAGTATGACATTGCTTACCGCAGCAGGAATAAACGGTGGAATTGCAATCAAAACAGGATGTATTTGTATTATTGTTTTTGCCGTGCTTCGAGGCTTTTTGCATTACGGTGAGCAGGCATGCAATCATTATATTGCATTCAAGCTTCTTGCGTTAATTCGAGATAAGGTGTTCAAGTCACTTCGTCGTCTTGCTCCGGCAAAACTTGAAGGTAAGGATAAAGGCAATCTTATATCTCTGATTACGAGCGATATTGAACTGCTGGAGGTTTTCTATGCTCACACAATTTCACCTGTATGCATTGCATTTTTAACAAGCCTTATTATGCTTGCTTTTATCGGCAGATACAGCTTGTGGCTTGCACTTGTTGCGTTTGTGGCTTATGTTACCGTTGGTGTTGTCATTCCGCTTTTGTCATCCAAATTCAACAAAAATATCGGTATGACTTATCGTGAAAATTCAGGTGCACTTTCGGGCTATGTGCTTGACAGTATGCGTGGACTTTTGGAGTCAATCAGATACAACGCAACAAATGTAAGACTTGATAAGATGAACCAAAAGACCGACGAGCTTAATTCACTTCAAAAACGTCTTAAAAAAATTGAAGGTCATAATGTTTCAATAACCGATGTCGCAATTATATTTTTCTCAATATCAATGCTTTTGGTTGGAATTTGCCTTTATCAAAATGGCACAATCGGTTTTGACGGACTTATTGTTTCAACCGTTGCTATGATGAGTTCATTCGGTCCCGTTGCAGCTTTATCAAGTCTTGCCGGAAATCTTACTCACACTCTTGCAAGTGGTGAAAGAGTGCTCTCAATCCTTGATGAAACACCTGTTGTTGAGGAAAATGAGAACGGTAAAGAAATTAAATTTAACGGTATGGAGTGCCGAAATGTTGGCTTTGCTTATGATGAAGAGCAAATCCTTGACAATTTCTCAATGACAATACCTAAAAATAAGATTATTGCAATCAACGGTCCGTCGGGTTCGGGTAAATCAACTTCGCTCAAGCTTATGATGCGCTTTTGGGATGTACAAAACGGTGAGATTGATATGTCAGAAGAAAATATAAAGAATATAAAAACATCTTCACTTCGTTCAAATCAAAGCCTTGTAAGTCAGGAAACTCAGCTTTTTAACGATACTGTTGAAAATAACATCAAAATTGCCGATTATAATGCCACAAGAAAAGAGGTTGAAGCAGCTGCCAAAAAGGCATCTGTTCACGATTTTATAATGACTTTGCCAAAGGGCTACGACACAAATGTAGGTGAGCTCGGTGACCTGCTGTCCGACGGTGAAAAGCAAAGAATAGGTCTTGCACGAGCCTTTCTTTGCAATTCTCCTATGATTATGCTTGATGAACCTACGAGTAATCTTGATTCACTTAATGAAGGAAATATTCTCAAATCTATTGAAGAAGCAAAGCAGGGAAAGAGCATTGTACTTGTTTCCCACCGAAAATCAACAACAAAAATTGCTGACGAGGCATATACGGTTTTCAGAGGTAGATTGTCATGAAAAAAGACAGAATAACCCGAGAAAAAGAAATGCTGCCGGAAATGGTAAAAATCTATTGTCACGGTGTGCACAAAAGCAAAAAGGGCACTCTTTGCAAAGAATGTCAAGACCTTACGGATTATGCGCTTTTTAGGCTTGATCACTGTCGCTGGGGTAACGACAAAAACTTTTGTTCCCAATGTCCCTGCCATTGCTACAAGCCCGATATGAGAAGCAAAATTAAAGAGGTTATGCGCTACAGTGGCCCGAGAATTATGCTCTACCACCCTTTGGTAGGCTCTATCCATGGTATTGAAACTCTAAAAGGCATTATCAAAGCAAAGAAAAAATCAAAATAATTAAATTTTAAGCAACAAACTGATTTCGTTTTTTAAGCGAAGTCAGTTTTGTTTTAGCTTTTTCGTTATATCTGCAAATGATATTGTTTACTTGCTTTTGAGTAAATCCAAGTTTTGTTCCTGTTTTTTTAAGTCAATCCTTGTGATTTTAATTTTAATATTTTGTTTCTATATAGCTTATGGTAGCAATCAAAAGGATTACTTATCTGACAAGTTTATATGGTGGAAAGTTCCCTCCCCACTGATAACAGAAACTTCGGAGGGCAGGAATATGAAATATTTATCTGTAAAAGAGATAGCTAACCGACATCTGCTTCTCAGTACAGGATACATTCAAGAAATACCTGCATTATTTCAAAACACCGTATGAAAACTAAACCCCTCACGCACGGCTTTGGATAAACCGTGCGTGAGGGGTTTGCAATATACAGCCTTTGTGAAAGTGATACAATGCTCTTTGCGGCACCGCTATTTGTATCTATCAAGCAGACTTGAATTAACGGGCAGACAAACAAATTGACTTTTTGTCTGCTTTTTGATATAATCTGGTTAGTTATTGCTAACTTGATTGTATCATACTTATAAACGAATAAACGGACTTTTTTCAACATTCTTTTCTTGGGTTTGTCTGTTGTTGCAAACAAAAGACTGATCGTTTCAAGAAGATAATCAATTGAGCAGTAAAATACTTACCGACTACTTATAATACCTTGCTTACCGAAAGTAGTTTCATTCCCGTGCCGTGTAACTAAAAATTCAGTTCTTCCGGAAACTGTTGGTCATTATTGCCGGAATTAGGTGGAGGACATTACCGGCTGTATGCGCAGAAAGATCTGTCCGATATCAATTTCACGGCTGCTGTTTGAGATAGAAAACTACCGGGGAGCGAAGATGTGGCGACGACGCTTTTTCATGAAGCTGGCGGGCTTCCCTCTCCATAGCAGATGGACGAGCAAGGAATACCTGCGTTTCCTGCGGCAAAGTGCTGTCCTGAAAGCCTCGTTCCCGCTGACCTATGCCGAGTGTGTAAAATTTGGAGGTGTGATATGTCATTCTTTGAAAATACCCGCAAGC
>OGXJ01000480.1_pt1 | contig 31870 bp, 33 predicted proteins | sample 1576231 | NCBI WGS metagenome assembly OGXJ01 (sample SAMEA3541539, study PRJEB24748) | human gut metagenome | biome: human gut; feature: human-associated habitat; material: faeces | place: China | collected 2012
TACAATTTCCTCTTTTGTTTTCATAATCTTTTGTATTTTTGCGCTGGAGGGCGTCAGCCGCTTTCACTACGGGCTGGACATCGCCGCGCCAGAGGGCGCGGTGGTGTCCAGCTTTGCCGACGGCGCCGTCACCGCCGTGGGGGAGAGCAGCGATCTGGGCCGCTACGTCGCCGTCTCTCACGCCAACGGCTTTTCCACGCTGTACGCCCACTGCACCCGCGTCACCGCCTCCACCGGACAGCAGGTGTCGCGGGGCGATCCCATCGCCGAGGTGGGCGATACCGGCCGCGCCACCGGTCCTCACCTCCACTTTGAGCTGCACCGCGGCAGCACTTACCTGAACCCTGTTTACTATGTCACGTTCTCCTGATGTCACCGTCTGCGTCCGCCCCTCCGCGCTGCTGACGCCGGCGCTTTTCCTGCTGCTGACAGATACGCCCATCCTGCTGGCGGCGCTGCTGCCGGCGGCCCTGCTCCACGAACTGGCCCACTACGCGGTGCTGCACCTGTGCGGCGTCCGTACCGCCCGCTTCACCCTCACCGGTCTGGGCGCATCGCTGTACGTGCCGGAGCTGCACCGCCTGTCCTACGGCGCGGAGCTGCTCAGCGCCGCCGCGGGGCCGCTGATGAACCTGCTGCTGTGGGTGCTGCTGAGCCTTACCGGCAGAGAGGCGCTGACGCTGTTCGCCGGCGCCCAGATGGTGCTGGGCGTTCTGAACCTGCTGCCGGTGCGTCCCATGGACGGCGGCCGCATCCTGTGGCTGGCCACGGCGTACCTGACGGAGCCCTACACCGCCGACCGCGTAGCCGCCGCCGTAGGGCTGGCCGTATCGTCGGCGCTGCTGGCGCTGTGCCTCTGGCTGGTGCTGACCACCGGCAGCGGCCTGTTCCTCCTGCTGGGAGCGCTGTGGCTGGCGTACCGCAGTCTGCCGCCGGAAGTTTTTTTGCCCCGCCGCCTTGCCAAACCGACAAAAAACAGGTAAAATAAACTGTTACCGAAATACACCGCAAGGAGAATGACCGTGGATAAGCGACTGGAACGCATCCTGCCTCGGGTGCAGAAGCCCGCCCGCTACGTGGGCGGCGAATATAACGCCGTGCTGAAGGACAAGACGCAGGTGGACACCCGCATCGCCTTCTGCTTCCCCGACACCTACGAGATCGGCATGTCCAATCTGGGCATGCGGATCCTGTACGGCGTCATGAACGAGATGGACGGCGTCTGGTGTGAGCGCGTATTTGCCCCTTGGGGCGACATGGAGGAGGAGATGCGCAAGGCGGCTATGCCGCTGTTCGCGTTGGAATCCGGCGACCCCATCACCGATTTTGACATTGTGGCCTTTTCCGTGGGCTACGAGATGGCGTTCCCCGCCATCCTGAACATGCTGGATCTGGCGGGCATCCCGCTGCACGCGGCGGAGCGCACCGGCCTTTCGCCGCTGGTCATCGCCGGCGGCACCGCCATGTACAACGCCGAGCCCATCGCCGACTTCATCGACCTTGTGAGCCTGGGCGAGGGCGAGGACCTGACCGTGGAGCTGGTGGAGCTGTACCGCCCCGCCCGGCGGGAGGGGTGGAGCAAGCAGCAGCTGCTGCGGGCCGCCGCCCGGCTGGACGGCGTCTACGTTCCCAGCCTCTACGATGTCACATACCACGAGGACGGCACCGTGGCCGCCATCACCCCGAAGGACGGCGCACCGGCCCATGTGACAAAGCGCATCGTCCACGACATGGACAAGTCCTATTTCCCCGTCAAGACCATCGTCCCCAGCACGGAGATCGTGCAGGACCGCGTGACGCTGGAGCTGTTCCGCGGCTGTATCCGCGGCTGCCGCTTCTGTCAGGCGGGCTACGTCTACCGCCCTGTCCGCAACCGCAGCCGCGACCTGTGCGCCGACTACTGCGTCCGCGCCTGTGACGACACCGGCTATCAGGAGGTGACGCTGTCCAGCCTGTCTACCAGCGACTACCCGCCGCTGACCACGCTGTGCGATGAGCTGGAGCCCTTCTGCGACCAGCGCCACGTCAGCCTGTCCCTGCCGTCTCTGCGGGCGGACAACTTCTCCATGGCGCTGATGCAGCGTCTGGCCAAGGGCCGTAAGACGGGCCTGACCTTCGCGCCGGAGGCCGGCACCCAGCGCCTGCGGGATGTCATCAACAAGAACGTGACGCTGGATGACCTGCTGCAAAGCTGCCGCACCGCCTTTGCCGGCGGATACAGCGCCGTAAAGCTCTATTTCATGCTGGGCCTGCCTACGGAGACGGACGAGGACGTGCTGGGCATCGCCGATGTGGCCGCCCGCGTCATGCACGCTTGGCGGGAGAGCGCCCAGAACAAGCAGCGCGGCGTCCGCATCACCGTGTCCACCAGCTGGTTCGTTCCCAAGCCCCACACCGCCTTCCAGTGGGAGCCCCAGATCTCCAAGGCGGAGTACGAACGCCGCGTGGCCCTGCTGCGGGAGGCCATCAAGACCAAGACCGTCACCTATAACTGGCACGACTCCGACACCAGCTTTCTGGAGGCGGTGCTGGCGCGCGGTGACCGGCGGCTGGGGAAGGTGCTGGAAACGGCGTGGCGTAAAGGTGCAAAGCTTGACGCCTGGGAGGAGTATTTCTCCCTGGACCGTTGGCTGGAGGCTTTCGACGAGTGCGGCCTTGACCCTCATTTCTACGCCAACCGCACCCGCGCAGAGGACGAGCTGATGCCGTGGAGCATGATCTCCTCCGGCGTCACGGAGCAGTACCTCCTGCGGGAGCGCCATAAAGCCTATGAGTCCGTGACCACACCGGACTGCCGCACCCACTGCAATGGCTGCGGTGCCAATCTGCTGGTAGGAGGAAAGTGCGATGTCTAAGCTGCGGCTGCTGTTTATCAAGGAGGCTCAGGCGTCCTATATCTCCCATCTGGACCTGCTGCGCACGTTCCAGCGCGCCTTTCCCCGCACAGAGCTGGATATCAAGCACTCCCAGGGCTATCATCCCCATCCCATCATCTCCATCGTCCTGCCCCTGCCGGTGGGCCAGTCCAGTGACTGCGAGCTGCTGGACTTCGAGGTGACGCAGGATACCGACGGCAGCGGCATCGCGGAGAAGCTGAACACCGGCATGCCCAGCGGCCTGCGGGTGCTGGACTGCTATCCCGCCGTCCGTCCCGTGCGGGAGCTGACATATCTGCGGGCGGACCTGACACTGGAGTACGATAACGGCGTGCCGGAAAACGCCGCCGCCCGTCTGACAGAGCTGCTGGGGCGTCAGGAGCTGGTGATCCAGAAGCGCACCAAGCGCAAAGATCTGGCAGACGTTGATATCGCGCCCATGATAAAGGACTTTTCCTTTACAGAGGGAGAGGGTGTTGTCACCGGCACGGTGACGGTGCTGGCCCAGAATCCCGGATTGAATCCCCAGCTGCTGGAAAAGGCGGTGGAGCGGTATCTGCCCGAGCTGACGCCGGACTTCCTCCGCGTCCGCCGCCGCGCCATTCTGGATGCCGAGGGGCGGGATTTTCGATAATGCCCCGTCATTTCCCGGATTCAGCGAGAGATCACACAAAATTGCAGAAAAATATGAAGAAATCTCTTGCATTTTCCGAGCTTCTGTGTTATTCTATCATGGCGTAAAAAGGGCGGTCCTCTGTCGCCGGTGTTCCGAAAAGTGCGGACATCACACAAATAGCGGCATGAACACCTATATTTTTAGGAGGAAAAATCCATGGATCTCATCAAAGCTCTGAACGAGAAGCAGCTGAAGGAAGTACCCCAGGTACTGGTGGGCGACACCGTCCGCGTACACGTGAAGGTCAAGGAAGGCGCCCGTGAGCGTATCCAGGTCTTCGAGGGCACTGTCATCGCCAAGAAGCACGGCGGTATCGAGGAGACCATCACCGTCCGCCGCCTGTCCTACGGCGTCGGCGTGGAGAAGGTGTTCCCCGTTCACTCCCCGTCCATTGAGAAGATCGAGACGGTGCGTCACGGCTATGTTCGCCGCGCCAAGCTGTACTACCTGCGCGACCGTGTTGGTAAGGCAGCCAAGATCCGCGAGAAGCTGTAAGCGACCCCCTGAGATCAGAAAAGCGCCCACGTCTGTGGGCGCTTTTTGCCGTCTTTCCCCCTTTGCAGCAGGGGGAAATTATGCTATACTGTTGGAAAATTCATCATGAAGGGCAAATACGGAAATAAAAGCTTCCTGATGCATTCATGATGAACGGAAATATTTACCAGAGGAGGTGTGCGCCGTGCAGATCGAAGGGCTCAGCTGGTTTCCCGGGCACATGACAAAAACCAAGCGGATGATCGTATCCGAGATCGGCCACATGGACGCGGTGTGCGAGATCGTGGATGCCCGTATCCCCCAGTCCAGCCGCAACCCCGACGTGGACGAGCTGACGGCGGGCAAGCCTCGCCTGATGGTGCTGAACCGCGTGGATCAGGCGGACCCCGCCGAGACGAAGAAGTGGGCCGCAGCCTTTCGCGCACAAGGCTTTGCGGTGCTGGAGGCCAACGCCAGGGGCGGCGTGGGCACGGAGAAATTCGCCGCCGCCGTGCGGGAGCTGCTGAAGGATAAGCTGGCGGCCTACGCCGAGAAGGGGCAGGTGGGCCGTACCATCCGCGTGATGGTGCTGGGCATCCCCAACGTGGGAAAATCCACGTTTATCAACAAGGTGGCCAAGCGCAAGACTGCCAGAGCCGAGGACCGGCCGGGTGTCACCCGCTCCAAGCAGTGGGTGCCGGTGGACGCCACGCTGGAGCTGTTGGATACGCCGGGTATTCTGTGGCCAAAGTTTGATGACACAGAGGTTGGCAAGCGATTGGCCTTTACAGGAGCTATCAAGGATGACGTGCTGGACATCGAGGAACTGGCCTGCTATCTGATGGACTATTTGGCCGCCCATTACGCCGACGTGCTGCGGGAGCGGTACAGGATCGATGTGGAAGAAGGCGACAGCGGCTACGAGCTGCTGGAAAAAGCGGGACGGAAGCGGGGCTTCCTTATGCGGGGCGCACAGGTGGACACCGAACGCATGGCCCGTATCCTGCTGGATGAATTCAGAGGCGGCAAGCTGGGACGCTTTACACTGGAGACGGTGGAGGACTGCGGAAAATGAGAGAGACGGCGGACCTCTGGGCCTATGAGCGGGAGGCGCGGGAGCAGGGCTATACCGCGGTGTGCGGCGTGGACGAGGCCGGCGCGGGCCCGCTGATGGGGCCGGTATATGCAGCGGCGGTGATCCTGCCGGAGGACTATGATCTGCCGGAGCTGAACGACTCCAAAAAGCTGACGGAGAAAAAGCGGGAAATGCTGTTTCCCTTGATAAAAGAGCGGGCCATCGCCTGGTCCGTTGCATGGGTGGAGGCATCGGAGATCGATGCGACTGACATCCTCAGTGCCCGCATGAAGGCCATGCAGATGGCCATCGACGGCCTTTCCGTGACATCGGACATGGCCCTCATCGACGGCAATCGGGACAAGGGACACAGTGCCGCCATCTCCACAGCGCACCGGTGTATCGTGGGCGGCGACGGGATATCCGCGTCCATCGCGGCGGCGTCCGTCCTGGCCAAGGTGAGCCGTGACCACTACGTGACGGAGGTGCTGGACAAGGCGTATCCCCAGTACCAGTTCGCAAAGCACAAGGGCTACGGTACCAAGCTGCACTATGAAATGCTGGACAAATACGGCCCCTGTCCGGAGCATCGGCGCAGCTTTCTGAAAAAATGGGAGGCAAAGCGATGAGCGCGGTAAAGCCCGCCCCGGAAAAGGGCGGACGGTCTGAGGGGACATGGGGCGAGGCGCTGGCGGCGGAGTACCTGCGGCAGCGGGGCTGCCGGCTGGCGGCCCACAGCTACCACTGCCGGTTCGGCGAGATCGACCTTATCGTCTGGGACGGGGACGTCCTGTGCTTCGTGGAGGTCAAGACCCGCTCCAACACGGACATGGGTCTGCCCCGGGAGTATGTGACCCCGGCCAAGCAGAGACGGCTGAAAAAGACAGCACTGTACTACCTGTGCGAGAAGCAGCTGGACTGTCCGGCACGCTTCGATGTGGCGGAGGTCTATGCGGACAGCCCTTATAGCCGAGAGAACGTCCGCATAGAATATCTGGAAAACGCCTTTGAATAGGGGAGTGACCAAACGGTGATATCATATTTCGACGCCCACTGCGACACCATCTGGCGCTGCATGGAGACGGGGCCAGTGGCCGACTACGGTGAGACGGAGCAGGAGCAGAGGGCCTTTTTCAAGACCGGCGGCGGCCTGCGGCAGAACTGCGGCCACGTGGACCTGCTGCGGGACAGGGGCTTTGCCAGACGTGGCCAGTTCTTCGCCCTGTACGACGACGTGAAGCGCCTGCCGGAGGGCACGGCGTGGCAGCGCTGCTGCGAGATGCACGACTGGTTTTTGCGGGAGCTGGCGGAGAACGGCGACATGGCCGTGCTGTGCCGCAGCGGCGCGGAGGCGGACGCGGCGGCGGAGAGCGGCAGGACGGCGGCATTCCTCAGCGTGGAGGGCGCGGATCTGCTGGACTGCGACACCGAAAAGCTGCGTCAGGCGGCGGCGTGGGGCGTGCGGCTGGTGAACCCCGTGTGGAACAACGCCAACGCCCTCAGCGGCAGCTGCGCCGACGATCCGGACCGCGGCCTGTCAGCCCAGGGCCGGGGCTTCATTCGCGAGATGGAGCGGCTGGGCATCTACGCCGACGTGTCCCATCTGTCGGACCCGGGGTTCTGGGAACTGTACCGCATGACGGAACGGCCCATCGTGGCGTCCCACTCCAACGCCAGGGCCTTGTGTTCCCAGCGGCGGAACCTGACGGACGACATGTTCCGCGCCATACGGGACACCGGCGGCGTGGTGGGACTCAACCTGTACCGCGGCTTTGTGGGCGGCGCGTCCATGGACGCGCTGGTGGCCCATGTGGAGCACTTCCTGCATCTGGATGGGGAAAAGACCCTGTGCATCGGCGGGGATCTGGACGGCTGTGAGGCGCTGGCGGCGGGGATGAACGGCGCGGAGGACGTGCCGCAGCTGTACGAGGCGCTGGAGAAGCAGGGGTACGGGAAAGCCCTGCTGGAGGACATATTCTGGAACAATCTGCGCAGGCTGCTGTGAAGCGGCGGCCGGAGAAAGGAGGGACGCCATGGCGCTGTATGCCATCGGGGACCTGCACCTGTCGCTGAACAGCGACAAGCCCATGGACATCTTCGGGGAGAAGTGGCATGGCTATGTGGACAAGATCAGGGCGGGGTTCGCACCGCTGCACGAGGACGACGTTACCGTGCTGTGCGGCGATCTGAGCTGGGGCATGAGTCTGGAGGAGTCGCTGGAGGACTTCCGGTTTATCCACGCCCTGCCGGGAAAGAAGATATTGATGAAGGGGAACCACGACTACTGGTGGAACACCGTGGCCAAGATGCAGCGGTTCTTTGACGAGAACGGACTGGATTCCTTTGAGATCCTGCACAACAACTGCCTGTTCTACGGGGACAAGGCCCTGTGCGGTACGCGGGGCTGGTTCTACGAGCTGGACAGCGAGGGGACCCACAACGGCAAGATGCTGGCCCGTGAGGCGGGGCGGCTGGAGACATCGCTGCAGGCGGCGGGGGATCGGGAGAAGCTGTGCTTCCTGCACTATCCGCCGCTGTATCAGGGTTACGAATGCCCCGAGATCCTGCGGCTATTGCAGCGCTACGGCGTGAAGCGGTGCTTTTACGGACATCTCCACGGCGCCAGCCACAAGCGGGCGCTGGAGGGGATGCACTACGGCACGGATTTTTCACTGGTGGCGGGGGATTGGCTGGACTTCGTCCCTAAAAAAATTTGCGAATAAGAGAAAAAACAGTGGAAATTCCCATTCTCATCTGGTATCATATTATATCGCATTGGTGTTGCTATGAAAACAGGCCGATGCGGAACGGAGGAATAAACAAATGACTGTGAAAAGCTGTGAGAAACTGGAGAAAAGCAGAGTTGCTCTGACCATCGAGACGAGCGCCGAGGAGTTCGAGGCCGCCGTCAACAAGGCGTATCTGAAGATGCGCGGTAAGATCAACGTACCCGGCTTCCGTGTCGGCAAGGCCCCCCGCAAGATCATCGAGAAGATGTACGGCGCTGAGGTCTTCTACGAGGAGGCTGTCAATATCATCCTGCCCGACGCCTACGAGGCGGCCGTGAAGGAGCAGGAGCTGGAAGTGGTGGGTTATCCCCAGGTGGAGCTGGAGTCCTGCACCAAGGACGGCGTGGTGTTCAAGTGCACCGTGGCCGTGTATCCCGAGGTGAAGCTGGGCCAGTACAAGGGTCTGGAGGCCCCCAAGGCGGAGGTCAAGGTGGTCGCCGCCGACGTCAACGCCCGCCTGAAGGAGATGGCCGACCGCAACAGCCGTCTGGTGTCCGTGGAGCGCGCCGTGAAGAAGGGCGACACCGCCGACATCGACTTCGAGGGCTTCGACAACGGCGTGGCCTTCGACGGCGGCAAGGGCGAGAATTTCGATCTGGAGATCGGCTCCGGCAGCTTCGTGCCGGGCTTTGAGGATCAGCTCATCGGCATGAAGGCCGGCGAGGAGAAGGACATCGACATCACCTTCCCCGAGAACTATACCCCCGAGCTGGCCGGCAAGCCCGTGGTCTTCCATGTGAAGGTCAACGAGGTCAAGGAGAAGCAGGTCCCGGCCATTGACGACGAGTTCGCCAAGGATGTGTCCGAGTTCGACACCCTGAAGGATCTGAAGGCCGACATCAAGAAGAAGCTGACCGCCGAGCGTACCGAGTCCGCCCAGCGCGCCTTCGAGGACGTGCTGATGGCCAAGGTGGCCGAGGGCATCGAGGCCGACATCCCCGAGGAGATGGTGGAGCTGCAGGCCGAGCGTATGATGGAGCAGTTCAAGCAGCAGCTGGCCTCCCAGGGCATCCCCTTCGACCAGTATCTGAAGATGACCAACACCGCCGAGGCCGACTTCCGCAAGCAGGCGCAGGGTCCCGCTGCCGATCAGGTGAAGATGGATCTGGCAGTGGAAGCCATCATCAAGGCCGAGGGCCTGGAGGCCTCCGACGAGGACGTGGAGAGCGAGATGAAGTCCGTGGCCGAGAAATACGGCATGGATCTGGATACCGTGAAGAAGTACCTGCGTCCCGAGGATGTGAAGGAGCAGGTCATCCGCGAGAAGGTCGTGAAGCTGGTGGCGGACAGCGCCGTGGCTGTGGCTCCCGCCGAGGAGAAGGCCGAGCTGGAGGCCGAGGGCGAGGTCGTGGAGAAGAAGGCTGCCAAGAAGGCTCCTGCCAAGAAGCCCGCTAAGAAGGACGCGGAAAAAGACGCAGAATAAGAGAGAGCGCTTTTGAAAATCATATGCGGGTGGGTATAATCTGGTAGCTATCTTTTACAGGAGGTTTATTTTATGAGCTTAGTTCCCTATGTTGTGGAGCAGACCAACCGCGGCGAGCGGTCCTACGACATTTTTTCCCGTCTGCTCAACGACCGTATCGTATTCCTGGGCGAAGAAGTGAACGATACCACCGCCAGCCTGGTCGTGGCGCAGCTGCTGTATCTGGAGGCGCAGGATCCCGATAAGGACATCCAGATGTACATCAACAGCCCCGGCGGCAGCGTGACCGCGGGCATGGCTATCTACGATACCATGCAGTATATCAAGTGCGATGTGTCCACCATCTGCATCGGCATGGCCGCCAGCATGGGCGCCTTCCTGCTGTCCTCCGGCACCAGGGGCAAGCGCATCGCGCTGCCCAATGCCGAAATCATGATCCATCAGCCCTCCGCAGGTACGCAGGGCAAGGTGACGGACATGGAGATCGATGTGGAGCACTTCCTGAAGATCAAGCAGAGGCTGAACAAGATCCTGTCCGAGAATACCGGCAAGCCGGTGGAGCAGGTGAAGGCCGACTCCGAGCGGGATCACTGGATGATCGCCGAGGAGGCCAGGGAATACGGCCTGGTGGATAAGGTCATTTACAAGAGGTAAACAAGCATGGCGGAAGAAAAAAAGGTGCTGCGCTGCTCCTTCTGCGGAAAGGCGGAGGGGCAGGTACACCGCATGATCCAGGGCCCCGGCGTGCGCATCTGCGACGAATGCGTGCAGCTGTGCATGTCCATTCTGGACGATGGGTACAGTGCGGCGATGGACGAAGGCTTCGAGAGCGTGGAGGATCTGCCCACGCCGCAGCAGATCAAAGAGGTGCTGGATCAGTATGTCATCGGTCAGGAGGGGGCCAAGATCGCCCTGTCCGTGTCGGTGTACAACCACTATAAGCGCATCTATTTCGGCGGCAACGAGGATGTGGAGCTGCAGAAGAGCAACATTCTGATGATCGGACCCACGGGCTCCGGCAAGACGCTGTTCGCCCAGACGCTGGCGCGGGTGCTGAAGGTGCCCTTCGCCATCGCCGACGCCACCACACTGACCGAGGCCGGCTACGTGGGCGACGACGTGGAGAACATCCTGCTGCGGCTTCTGCAGGCGGCGGATTTCGATGTGGAGCTGGCGGAGCGGGGTATCATCTATGTGGATGAGATCGACAAGATCGCCCGCAAGAGCGAGAACACCTCCATTACCCGAGACGTGTCCGGCGAGGGCGTGCAGCAGGCGCTGCTGAAGATCTTAGAGGGCACTGTGGCCAACGTACCGCCTCAGGGCGGGCGGAAGCACCCCCATCAGGAGTTCATTCAGATCGATACCAGCAATATCCTGTTTATCTGCGGCGGTGCCTTCGACGGTCTGGAGAAGATCGTGGAGAAGCGCGTGGGAAAGCAGGGCATCGGCTTTGAGAACACGGTGCAGAGCAAGGCAGACAAGGCCAGCACCAGTGAGCTTCTCAAGCAGGTGCAGCCCCACGACCTGCTGAAGTTCGGCATCATTCCCGAGCTGGTGGGCCGTCTGCCGGTGATCTCACCGCTGGAGGCCCTGACCAGAGACGATCTGGTGCGCATCCTGACGGAGCCCAAGAACGCGCTGGTCAAGCAGTACAAGGCGCTGCTGGCTTACGACGGCGTGGCGCTGGAGTTCCAGCAGGGAGCGCTGGAGGCAGTAGCCGATAAGGCCATCGAGCGGAATATCGGCGCCCGCGGACTGCGGGCGGTGATGGAGGGGATGCTGACCAAGGTGATGTATGACATCCCGTCCGACCCCACCATCACAAAAGTTACCATCACGGCGGACTGCGTCAACGGCGCGGAGCCGATGGTGGAGCGCGACCCCGAAAAGGTGACGCGCAAAGCAAAACTCAAGACCGGCGCTGCGGAAAAACAGACCGCACCGGCCTCTTGACGGACCGGCAAAGAGGAGAGGCGACACGCTTCTCCTCTTTTTCGCTCCGGTGAGAAAGGAGTACCTATGGAACCCATTACCATGAACATACCCGTGCTGGCACTGCGGGGTCTGACGGCCTTCCCCAACGAGACGCTGTCCTTCGATGTAGAACGGGATATCTCCATCTACGCCCTGGACAACGCCATGGAGAATGACCGCAGGCTGTTCCTCGTGACCCAGAAGGAAATTTCGGTGGCAGATCCCACCGAGGAGGACCTGTACCGTGTTGGCACGATCTGCCATATTCTGCAAATCATCAAGACATCCGAGAACAGCGTGCGGGTCATCGTGGAGGGAGAGGAACGTGCGCGGCTGCACCGGATGTGGCAGGGAAAGCCGTTCCTGCAGGCCAATGTGGAGGTGCTGGAGGAGGAGTTCCCGGGCAAGATCACGCCGCGGGTGGAGGCCATGCTGCGGCGGACCTACGCGCTGTTCGGCGCGTATAAGGAGCTGGCGCCGCAGCTCAGCGACGACTTTATCGCAGCGGTGCTGGACTGCCGCGACACGGGACGGCTGGCGGACCTCATCGCGCAGAACATCACCCTGCGCCATCAGGATAGGCAGCGGGTGCTGGAGGAGCTGCGGCCCAACCGGCGGCTCCAGATCGTCAACGATATCCTGACCCACGAGGTGGACGTGCTGTCGCTGGAGATGCAGATGGAGCAGAAGGTGCGCCAGCGGGTGGCCCAGGTGCAGAAGGACATGATCCTGCGGGAGCAGGTGAAGGTGCTGCAGCATGAGCTGGGCGACGACGGCGACGAGGAGATCGCCGAGTACACCGAGAAGATCCAGCGGGCCAAGCTGCCCGAGGAGGTACATAAGCGGCTGACCAAAGAGGTGGAACGGCTGGCGAAGCAGCCCTTCGGCAGCGCGGAGGCCTCCGTTATCCGGAACTATCTGGACGTGTGTCTGGAGATGCCGTGGAACAGGTTCAGCCGCGAACGGGCGGATGTGGAGCAGGCGCGAAAGCTGCTGGATCGGGATCACTACGGTCTGGAGAAGGTGAAAGAGCGCATTCTGGAGTTCATCGCCGTGCGGCAGCTGAATCCGGACGCCAAGGGCAAGATCCTGTGTCTGGTAGGCCCTCCGGGCGTGGGCAAGACTTCGGTAGCCATCTCGGTGGCCAAGGCTATGAACCGGAAGCTGGCGCGGCTCAGTCTGGGCGGTGTGCGGGACGAGGCGGATATCCGCGGTCACCGCAAGACCTACATTGGAGCCATGCCGGGGCGCATCATCGAGGCCATCAGCCGCGCAGGGGCTATGAATCCGCTGCTGGTGCTGGATGAGATCGACAAGCTGGGCAGCGACATGCGGGGCGACCCCGCATCGGCGCTGCTGGAGGTGCTGGACGGAGAACAGAACACATCGTTCCGCGACCATTTTCTGGAGGTGCCGGTGGATCTGAGCCGCGTGATGTTCATTACCACGGCCAACACCACGTCCACCATTCCCCGCCCGCTGCTGGACCGGATGGAGGTCATCGAGCTTACCAGCTATACCGACGAGGAGAAGCTGCAGATCGCCAGGACCCACCTGCTGCCCAAGCAGATGAAGGAGCATGGACTGAAAAAAAGCCAGCTGCGCATCAGCGACGATGCCATCCGTGCGGTCATCACCGATTACACACGGGAGTCCGGTGTCCGGACGCTGGAGCGTCTGCTGGGCAAGCTGTGCCGTAAGGCCGCTATGCGTCTGGTGGAAACGGATGTAAAGCGAGTTGACATTACACCAAGGGATCTACAGGAGCTGCTGGGCGTGCCCCACTATCAGGACAACGCACGGAGCCGTCAGGACCAGATCGGCGTGGTCAATGGACTGGCCTGGACTGAGGTAGGCGGCGAGCTGCTGGAGGTGGAGGCCGGCGTGATGGAGGGCTCCGGCAAGCTGGAGCTCACCGGCAATCTGGGCAAGGTGATGCAGGAGTCCGTGCAGGCGGCCTACACCTGCCTGCGCAGCCGCGCGGCGGAGCTGGGTATCCCCAGGGATTTCTACAAGACCAAGGACATCCACGTCCACTTCCCCGAGGGTGCGGTGCCCAAGGACGGGCCGTCGGCGGGCATCGCCATCGCCACGGCCATGCTGTCCGCCCTGACGGGGCGGCCGGTACGCCACGATGTGGCCATGACCGGCGAGGTCACACTGCGGGGACGCGTGCTGCCCATCGGCGGGCTGAAGGAAAAAACCATGGCGGCTAAGCGCAGCGGTATCCGGACGGTCATCATCCCCAAGGAGAACGAAAAAGATCTGGAGGAGATCGACCAGACCGTGCGGGCGGCGCTGCGGTTCGTGACGGCGGAGACGGTGGACGCCGTGTTCGCCCATGCGCTGGCGCTGCCGAAAAAGGAGGCGGCGGTGGAGCATCTTACCGCCATGGCTGGACTGGAACGGCAGGAGGTGCGCTGTGGCGATCAACTTTAACAAGGCGGAGTTCGTGTTGTCAGCTGTAAAGGCAAGCACCTTTATCCGCGACGGAAAACCGCAGGTCACGTTCGCCGGACGCAGCAACGTGGGAAAATCCTCCGTCATCAACCGGCTGCTGGGGCGGAAGAATTTCGCCCGCGTGGGCGCGACACCGGGCAAGACCAACCAGATCAACTACTTCGATATCGACGGGAAGATCTATTTTACCGACCTGCCGGGGTATGGCTACGCCAAGGTGTCCAAGGAGGAGCGGGACCGGTGGGGGCGGCTGATGGAGAGCTATTTTGCCGAGCCGGACTTCATCACGCTGGGCGTGCTGATCGTGGACGCGCGGCACAAGCCTACCGCCGATGATGTCACCATGTGCCACTGGTTCAAGGGCACGGGCTGCCCCGTCATCGTGGTGGCCAACAAGCTGGACAAGCTGAAAAAGAGCGAGATCGAGCCGAATCTGGCGCGCATCCGCGAGACGCTGTCGCTGGACGGGAGCGCGGCGCTTATCCCGTTTTCCGCGGAGAAGGGGATCGGCAAGGCGGAGCTGCTGGCGGCGATCGGAGACGGCTGCGGTAAGTGAATATGAAAACCCCAGCGGTCTGCCACAGGCAGACCGCTGGGGTTTTGCCGGTTATTGGAGTTCCTGCTCCAGTACGTCGAACTCCGGCGTGGAGAAAAATTCGCCGAGAGTGATGTCCAGACCGTCGCAGAGCATTTTGATGGTCAGCAGCTTGGGGTTCTGGCTTTTGCCGTAGAGAATGTTCTTGATACTGGACGGCGGCAGGGCGCAAATGGTTGCAAGGCGGTTGATAGTCAGGCCGCGCTCCTCACAGAGGTGCAGGATGCGGTCCCTGACGGCTTCGGTGGTAGTCATAACGGCCTCCTGTGTTTTTCCTCAGGATAGCCGAAAAGGATTGCAATTATAGGCTACGCATGCTACTATTAGGCTATGCATAGTCTATGAGGGGGGATATGGCAGACTATCAAAAAATGTACGTCATCCTGTGCGCTGCAGCAAGTGGTGCGGCAGATGAACTGGCGGATATTCCGCTGGCCATGCGGTGCCGAGATAAGCTGCAGAAGGCTTTGTTAGCGGCCGAGGATATTTATATGGAAACGACCGTCGGTGTGCTGGACTGTGAGGGTGAATAAAAAATACCTTGGACGAAAGCGTCCAAGGTATTTTTTGTGTATGTAATTATTCCGCTTTTTGTCTGGTGGGGAACTGGATCTGGGCCAGAATGACAGCGGCGAACATGATGGCGCAGCCAATGTACTCCCGCACGGTCATCTGCTGCTTCAGGATGATGGCACCGGCGATAACGGCGAACACGCTCTCCAGACTCAGCAGAATGGTGACAACGGTGGGGTTGGAGTCCTTCTGGGCCAAAATCTGAAGCGTGTAGCCCACGCCGCAGGAGAAGATGCCCACGTACAGCAGGGGCAGGGCGCAGCTGAGGATGGCAGCGAAGTCCACGTCCTCAAAAATGAACATGCAGATGGTGGAGATGATGCCGGCGAACAGGAATTGCAGACAGCTGAGCTTCACGCCGTCGCAATAAGCGGTGAAGTGGTCGATGACCAGAATGTGGACGGCGAAGCACACCGCGCACACCAGGACCAACAGGTCGCCGGGGGCCAGAGAGAAGTCGCCCTTGATGCACAGCAGGTACAGAGCCACCACGGACAGCACCACGGCGATCCAGGTGGGAAGGCTGACCTTGCGCTTGAAGAACAGACCGAACACGGGGACCAGTACCACGTACAGCGCCGTGATGAAGCCGGCCTTACCGGCATCGGTGCCGGCCACCAGACCCGCCTGCTGAAAGTTGGAGGCAATGGCCAGCGCCGCACCGCAGCACAGGCCGCCCAGCCACAGCTGCTTGTTGGCGGCCTTCTTCTCCTGAGCGGTGAGGGTGGGCTTGTTTTTCTTCACCTTGTCGCTGATGAGAATGACCACCAGCAGGGCCAGCACGGCGATAAAGTAACGGGTGGCGTTGAAGGCGAAGGCCCCGATGGAGTCGGCGCACAGGTCCTGCGCCACGAAGGCGGTGCCCCAAATGAACGCGGCAAGGATCGGGAACACTACCTGACGCATCTGATTGTATTTCATGGGTCAGTTTCCTTTCTCTCTCTCTAAAAATGGTTATTTCTCGGGGCCGGTGTGCCAGTGGAACTTCCGCTCCTGGCCCCGCAGAAGGCGCTGGATATTCTCGCGGTGGCACCACAGCACCAGCACGGCGATGATGACGGTCAGCGATGTGTACAGGCCATTGTGGCCGCAGAGGAACCAGGTGGACACCGGCATGCTGACGGCGGCGGTGATGGAGCCCAGGGAGACGTACCTCGTGGTCAGCCACAGCAGGGCGAACAGGCCCCAGGCGATCAGCGCCACCCGCCAGTTCAGCAGCCACACCAGCACGGCGCCGGACAGGATGCCTTTGCCGCCCTTGAAGCCGAAGAACACGGGGAACATGTGGCCCAGCTCGCTGCCCAGCCCACCCAGCAGGACGCCAAACGTCCAGTCGCCCGCCAGATAGTTGAGGATGACGCCGCCGATGAGGCAGGCTGCCACGGTCTTGCCCATGTCCAGCAGAATGACGCCCAGAGCGTACTTGGCGCCGTAGGTGCGGTAGAAATTGGTGAGACCGGCGTTGCCGCTGCCGTGCTGCCGCACGTCATCGCGGATGATGAAGTGGCTCACCAGCACGGAGCCGTTGAGACAGCCCAGAAAATAGCCCAGCAGTACTACCACGAACATGGCGAACACCGCTGCCCAAACGAGGCAGGTCAACCGTCATCCTCTCCTTTCTGGCGAATGGTAATGGTGATGGGGGTGCCCTCCAGACCGAACACGCTGCGGATCTGATTCTCCAGATAGCGCTGGTAGGAGAAGTGGAACAGCTTTTTGTCGTTGCAGAAGATCACGAAGTGGGGCGGCTTGACGCCCACCTGGGTCATGTAGTAGATCTTCAGGCGTCGGCCCTTATCCGTGGGCGGCTGCACGCGGGTCTGGGCGTCGGCCAGCACGCTGTTGAGCATACCGGTGGTGATGCGCACGGCAGCCTGGTCATTGACATAGTTGATCAGCTCAAACAGGCGGTTTACCCGCTGGCCCGTCAGAGCGGAAATGAACAGGATGGGGGCGTAGGGCATATAGCTCAGGTCGCGGCGGATGTCCTCCCGCATGCGGTCCATGGTCTTGCCGTCCTTCTCGATGAGATCCCACTTGTTCACCACGATGATGCAGGCCTTGCCGGCATCGTGGGCCAGACCCGCTACCTTGGTGTCCTGCTCCGTCACGCCCTCCTGAGCGTCGATAAGGATCAGGCACACGTCGCTGCGCTCGATGGCCATGGTGGCGCGGAGGACGCTGTACTTCTCGATGCTGTCGTCCACCTTGGACTTTTTCCGCATGCCGGCGGTGTCGATGAAGTTATATTTGCCGTAGGAGTTCTCGAAGTAGCTGTCGATGGCGTCACGGGTGGTGCCGGCCACGTTGCTGACGATGACCCGCTGCTCGCCCAGAATTTTATTGGTGAGGCTGGACTTGCCTACGTTGGGCTTGCCGATGATGGCCACCTGCACCACGTCGGAGTCCTCCTCCTCGCCGTCGTCCGGCGGCAGGTACTGGAAGCAGGCGTCCAGCAGGTCGCCGGTGCCATGGCCGTGGACGGCGGAGATGGCGATGGGGTCGCCCAGACCGAGATTGTAGAACTCGTAGAAATCGGGGTCCACCGTGCCGGTGGCGTCCATCTTGTTCACCGCCAGCACGATGGGCTTGCGGCTGCGCTGGAGCATGCCGGCCACCTCCTGGTCCGAGGCGGTGAGGCCGGTCTTGATGTCCGTGACGAAGATGATGACATCGGCGTTGTCGATGGCGATCTGGGCCTGCTCCCGCATGAAGGCGAGGATCTGGTTGTCGGTGTTGGGCTCGATACCGCCGGTGTCCACCAGACGGAACTTCCGGCCGGCCCACTCGCTCTCGCCGTAGATACGGTCGCGGGTGACGCCGGGGGTATCCTCCACAATGGACAGGCGCTTTCCGATGAGCTTATTGAACAGCATGGACTTGCCCACGTTGGGGCGGCCCACAATGGCGATCAAAGGTTTTGCCATAAGTTTACCCTCCTTTTCAACTGACGGTGCTGGAGGCGTCCAGCATGGCGTCCAGCAGGTCGCCGCCGTCGATGCCTACGATCTGCACGGGGCAGCCCAGCTCGTCCGCCAGACGCGCCACGGTATAGTCGTCCAGAAACACCGTTTCGCCGTGGCGCAGCATATGCAGCGGCAGCAGCACCCGCCCCAGGGACGGGACCCTTTGCAGCTGCGCCGACAGGTCCTGCCCTGTCAGCAGACCGGCCACATCGATGGTGTGGCCGAAGAAATCGTTTTCCACCGCGATGACCTGCCCCTCCAGACGGGGAAAATACGCCTTGGCCTGTTCCAGCAGTCCCCGCAGGAATGGCGCGGCGGCGGTGCCGGTGGCGATGGTGAAGGGGGGCGGCGCGGCGGCGGGATCCTCCAGACGCATGGCGGAGAGGAAGTCCTGCTCCAAGGAGCGCAGCATGCCTACGCCGTTTTCCAGCTGGCGGTAGCCCTCGTAATAGTCCTCCTGCGGCAGGGGCAGCCCCGCCCGGAGGTACAGCTCGTCGGCGCAGAAGAAGCGCCGTGTGCCGAAGCGCCGCAGGTTCTCCTGTCCGAACTCCTCGGCGATGGCGATGATGTCCCGTGCATCCTCGGCGCTGACGGGGCGCAGCTTGGCAAGACCCTGCCGGTACTTGGTGATGCCCACCGGCACCAGCGAGCAGCTGGAAAACTGCCACTCCGTCAGGTCACGCAGAGTGCGGCGCAGCTGGTCGCCGTCGTTCCAGCCCGGGCAGATGACGATCTGGCCGTTCATAACGATGCCCGCCTTGCAGAAGGCCTGAATGTAGTCCAGAGAGCGCTCTGCGTTCTTGTTGCCCAGCATGGTGCAGTGCAGCTGGGGGTCGGTGGTGTGGACGGAGACGTTGATGGGGCTGATGTGCAGGTCGATGATGCGCTGGGCCTCCCGCTCCGTCAGGTTGGTCAGGGTGATGTAGTTGCCCAGCAGGAAGCTGAGCCGCGCATCGTCGTCCTTGAAGTACAGCGTGGAGCGCATGCCGGGGGGCATCTGGTCCACGAAGCAGAAGATGCAGTGGTTGGCGCAGGAGCGCATCTCATCCATCAGATAGGTGTCGAAGTTCAGACCCAGATCCTGCCCCTCCGCCTTGCGGATGGTGACGGTACGCACATCGCCCGACGCAGTTTTCAATTCCACGCGGGACAGGGGGTCGTAGCCGTAGAACCGGTAATCCAGCACATCCACGATGGTATGGCCGTTGATGGTCAGAAGCTGTTCGCCCACCTGTATACCGGCTTTTTCCGCAGGGCTGTGCCGGTCAATGGTGGTGATGATGGTGCTCATAGATGCGTCCTCTCTCGTAAAAGGGCATACGCCCACATGATAACCATTTTATTATAGCCGCTTTTATGGCAGGACGCAAGCTATTTATCGTGTCCAGTATAAACAGCGGCGAGCGGATTGTAAAACGCATGATTTCGATACATCTCATGAGGGAAAGTGGGGGAGCGGGCCTGCGAAAGGAAAGGGCTCCGCGCCTGCGGGGCGGAAGAAAATCAAACGGGCGGCGTGGGGGACAAAACACGCAAAAAAGCAGGAGGGAAGCTGCGCTTCCCTCCTGCGTGGACACATAAGAATTTACTTGTCCGCTGCCACAGACTTGACGACCTTGACTTCGCGGCCGTTGTAGGTACCGCACTCCGGGCACATTCTGTGAGGCAGATGCAGAGCACCGCACTTGGGGCATGCCACCAGAGCGGGAGCTGCCAGCTTCCATACGGAAGAACGTCTCTTATTGCGTCTTTGCTTGGATACTTTTCCCTTAGGGACTGCCATGTTGACACCTCCTTGGTATTAACTGCCTGAGCAGCAATTTATAATGGATTCACTCGTCCTTCTGCAACAGCTGCGCCAGCTTGGCCAGCCGGGGATCCACCGCCTTCTTGCAGCGGCAGCTCTCGCGGTTCAGGTCGGCACCGCAGCCGGGACAAAGTCCCTTGCAGTCCTCAGAGCAGAGAAATTTCGTGTCCATATCGAGGATAAAGGCGTCCCGCGCCAGTTCCGTCACATCCACCTCATCGTCGTCCAACAGCACGATGTCGTCATCCTCATCGGACTGACGCTCCTCGGCCAGCACACAGGCGTAGTCCGTGGATTTCTCCTGATCGAACGCCTGGGCGCAGCGGTCGCAGATGCAGTGGAGCGTGGTGGTGATCTGAAGCTCACACAGCAGCATACCCGCCTGATTCCGCAGCTGGCCGTCCACAACAACCGGTCGCGTTACAGGATAAGTACCGCCGAACTCCAGATCGGAAAGGTCCATCTCAAAATGGATCTCCTGCCGGGAGCCGGGGGTATGCAGCAGCTTGTTTACGTTCAGACGCATAGTACACCTCGCAATGACACGAGTAGTATTATAGCCGACACAAAATCCCTTGTCAAACATTTTCTCACAAATATTTTGACTTTTTTCCAAAAGCGGTTACAATGGACGGAGAACACAAGGGAGGTGCGCCCATGCGGGAGCTGACCATCGGGAAAAACGACGCCGGAGTACGGCTGGACCGCTTCGTGTCCAAGGCGCTGCCGCTGCTGCCGCCGGCGCTGATGCAGAAGTACATACGCATCAAGCGCATCAAGGTCAACGGCGCACGGGCCCAGCGGGACCAACGGCTGGCCCAGGGCGATGTGGTGCAATTATACATCAACGACGAGTTCTTTGACAAGCCGTCGGAGGAGAATCTGTTCCTGACGCTGTTCAAGCCCCAGGTGGACATCGTGTACGAGGACGAGAACCTGCTGCTGGTCAACAAGCGGCCGGGGCTGGTGGTCCACGCCGACGAGACGGAGAAGGTGAACACCCTCATCAACCACATCCAGGCGTACCTCTATCAGAAGCGGGAGTGGAACCCCCGCTGGGAGAACGCCTTCGCTCCCGCGCTGTGCAACCGCATCGACCGCAACACAGGAGGCATGGTCATCGCCGCCAAGAACGCCGAGACGCTGCGGATCATCAACGAGAAGATCCGGCTGCGGGAGATCGACAAGCGCTATCTGTGCATCACCGTGGGGCGTCCCAAGCCGCCGGAGGGCAGGATCGAGTGCTTCCTGCTGAAGGATGAGCAGAAAAAGCAGGTGGCGGTGTACCATAAGCCGGTGCCGGGGGGCAAGACCGCCGTGACGGACTACCGCACGCTGGAGACACGGGGCGAGCTGTCTCTGGTGGAGGTGGGACTGGAGACGGGGCGTACCCACCAGATCCGGGCGTCCTTTGCCGATCTGGGCTGTCCGCTGCTGGGGGACGGTAAGTACGGACGGGGCGACGTCAACCGCCGGTACGGGGAGACGCGGCAGGCGCTGTATGCCTATGAGCTGACCTTCGACCTGCCCACGGACGCGGGGATCCTGAACTACCTGCGGGGCAGGACTTTCACGGTGGAAAACGTGCCATTCCGGGCAAAATATTTCGGCTGAAAACGTCGTGCGGAGCTGCTGACGCAGCCCCGCGCGATTTTTTTTGGGAAAAGCGGGAAAAGGCATTGACTTTTGGGGGGATACCATATATATTGTACCTGCTTTCTTTCGACGGAAAAAGCGGCGCAGGAACAGGCGCCGGCGGTTTCCGGGGAGGAGGGTTATTTTATGTATGAACGGGGGAGGATAAATGGCCAAAGAGTTGATTCGCCTGCGGGATCTCTGCATGGCGTTTGACGACGAGCTGGTTCTCGATAACATCAATCTTTATATCAACGATTCCGAATTCCTCACACTGCTTGGACCCAGCGGCTGCGGCAAGACCACAACGCTGCGCATCATCGGTGGGTTTACCACACCCACTTCCGGTGATGTGACCTTTGACGGGGTGAGGATCAATGACGTTCCGCCACACAAACGGCAGATCAACACGGTGTTCCAGAAATATGCGCTGTTCCCGCATCTGGATGTGTTTGAAAACATCGCCTTCGGCCTGCGCATCGCCAAAGTGCCGGAGGCGGAGATACGGCAGCGTGTCACCGAAATGCTGGAGGTGGTCAGCCTGAAGGGCTTTGACCGCCGCCGCATCGACCAGCTGTCCGGCGGCCAGCAGCAGCGGGTGGCCATCGCCCGCGCACTGGTGAACCGTCCGAAGGTATTGCTTCTGGACGAGCCGCTGGGCGCGTTGGATCTGCGTCTGCGCAAGGATATGCAGAACGAGCTGAAGCGTATCCAGCAACAGATGGGCATAACGTTTATATATGTGACCCACGACCAGGAGGAGGCGCTGACCATGTCCGACACCGTGGTGGTGATGGACAAGGGCCGCATCCAGCAGATCGGCACGCCGGAGGATATCTACAACGAGCCGAAGAACGCCTTTGTGGCGGACTTCATCGGCGAGAGCAATATCCTCAACGGCGTCATGGTCCGGGATAAGGTCGTGAAAATGTACGGCAAGGAGTTCCCCTGCGTGGACGCGGGCTTCGCTGAGAACGAGCCGGTGGACGTGGTCATCCGCCCCGAGGATATCGACATTGTCCCCGTGGAGCAGGGCCAGCTCATCGGCACCGTCACCAACGTGACGTTCAAGGGGATGCAGTACGACATCATCGTGGACTTCCGGGGTTTCAAGTGGCTCATCCAGACCACCGACCACTCGCCGGTGGGCGCACGCATCGGCGTGAAGATCGACCCCGAGGGCTTCCACATTATGAAGAAGAGCGAATACTCCGGAATGTTCGGCGACTACTCCTCCTATTCCGAGGAGTATGAGGAATTGGCGGACGCCAGCGTGGAGCTGGAAGAGGAGGAGAGCGAGGATGAAGACTAAGCTCTCCCATTTCGCCATACCGTATGTGGTGTGGATGGCCATTTTCGTGGTGGCACCCATCATCATCATGGTCGTCTATGCCTTCTCCGACGGAGCGGGCGGGGCTACGCTGGACAACTTCGTGCAGATGGGCGGCTACGCCGCCGTGTTCGGCCGGTCCTTTAAGCTGGCCATCATCGCCACGGCCATCTGCCTGCTCATCGGCTACCCGGTGGCGTATTTTATCAGCCGCGAGGGCGCAGCCTTCCAGCGGATCGCCATGGTGCTGATTATGCTGCCCATGTGGATCAACTTCCTGCTGCGGACGTACTCGTGGATGACCATTCTGGAGAATAACGGGCTTTTGAACCAGCTGTTCCAGAAGATCGGGCTTATTGCGCTGTACAACAGCATCACGGGCAGCAGCATCGAGTTTTTTCCGATGATGGATACCCAGGGCGCGGTGGTGCTGGGCATGGTGTATAACTATCTGCCCTTCATGATCCTGCCTATCTACTCGGTCATCGGAAAGATGGACCGCTCACTGTTGGAGGCGGCCAGAGATCTGGGCGCCAACTCGGTGACGGTGTTCCGCAAGGTCATTCTGCCCCTGTCGCTGCCGGGCGTGCTGTCGGGCATCACCATGGTGTTCGTGCCATCGGTGTCCACCTTCGCCATCAGCCGGATGCTGGGCGGCGGCACGGAGCTGCTGCTGGGCGACCTCATCGAGCGGCAGTTTTTGGGCGGCGCGTACAACCCCCAGCTGGGCGCGGCCATCTCGCTGGTGATGATGGTCATCGTGGTCATCTGCATGCTGGTGATGAATCGCTTCGGTGAAGGCGAGGAACAGGCGGTGATGCTGTGAAAAAGAAAAGAGACGTGCGGTTCGGCAGCCGCTTTTTCATGGCGCTGATCGGTATTTTCCTGTATGCGCCCATCGTGCTGCTGATCGTGTTTTCCTTCAACGCGGGAAACAGCAACACCGTGTGGAAGGGCTTCTCCCTGATGTGGTATGCAAAGCTGTTCCAGAATCGCATCATTATGCAGAGCGTATATACCACGCTGCTGGTGAGCCTGCTGGCCACGGTCATCGCCACGGTGGCGGGCACCTTCGCGTCCATCGGCTTCCATGCCATGCGCCGCAGGGCCCGCGACCCGCTGATGATGGTGAACAGCATTCCCATGATGAACGCCGATATTGTCACCGGCGTCAGTCTGTGCCTGCTGTTCGTGGCCTTTTTCAACGGATGGGGCACTTTTGCCGGCTGGGTCAACAGCTGGCAAAGTCTGGTAGTCCTGCCGGAGCGGCTGACCATGGGCTTCGGTACCTTGCTCATCGCCCATGTATGCTTCAACATCCCATATGTCATCCTGTCCGTAGGCCCCAAGCTGCGGCAGATGGACAAGAATCTGGTGGACGCGGCTCAGGATCTGGGCTGTACGTGGATGCAGGCGTTCTGGAAGGTCATCCTGCCGGAGATCAAGCCGGGCATCGTATCCGGAGCACTGACGGCATTTACCATGTCCATCGATGACTTTGTCATCAGTTATTTTACGGCGGGCTCGTCCGTATCCACGCTGGCCATGACCATCTACGGCATGACAAAAAAGCGTGTCAGCCCGCAGATCAACGCCATCTCCGCGCTGCTGTTCGGTACGGTGCTGCTGCTGCTGGTCATCATCAATGTGCGGGAATCCCGCCAGGAGCGCAAGGCCATGCAGCAGAGGTGAGCAGGCGCTCTGACTATTTTATAACGTTCTATTTCAGGAGGATAAAGCATTGAAAAGAATCATCGCGTTTGTGCTGACGGTCATGATGACCGTGGGACTGCTGGCCGGCTGCGGCGACGGAGGTAAGGAGCAGCGTGTTGTCAACGTGTGCAGCTGGGGCGAGTATATCGACGAGTCTCTTATCGGCGAATTTGAGGCCCAGACCGGTATCCATGTCAACTATCAGACGGCGGAGAGCAACGAGACGCTGTACTCCCTGCTCCAGACCGGCGGCGCGGATTTCGACGTGATCGTGCCCTCCGATTACATGATCGGGCGGCTTATCGACGAGGGGATGCTGGCAGAGCTGGATTACAGTGCCATCCCCAACTATGACCTCATTGATCCGCAGTACAAGTCCCTGAGCTTCGATCCGGAGAACAAGTACACCGTGCCCTACAGCTGGGGTACTGTGGGCATCATCTACAACACCAAGATGGTGGATGAGCCCATCACCAGCTGGGGGGCTATGTTTGACGAGAAGTACGCCGGACAGGTGCTGATGATCAACAACTCCCGCGACGCGCTGATGGCGGCCCTGTGCTATCTGGGCTACGACATCAACACCACCGACGAGGCTCAGCTCGATGAGGCGTTTCAGCTGGTGAAGAACGCCAAGGACAAGGGCGTGTATCAGGCCTTCGTCATGGATGAGATCTTCGGCAAGATGGAGGGCGGCAACGCGGCCATCGCCATGTACTACGCCGGCGACTATCTGACCATGCTGGAGAACAACGAGGATCTGGCCTTCGTGGTGCCCGAGGAGGGCAGCAACTGGTTCGTGGACGCCATGTGCGTCCTGAAGTCCAGCCAGCATAAGGACGAGGCCATGGAGTGGATCAACTTCATCGCCGGAACGGACGCCAGCCTGGCCAACATGGACTATATCTGGTATGCCTCCCCCAACGCCGAGGCGCTGGCGGAGTACCCCGCCTACTACGAGGAGCAGAACGGTGAGGCGCTGGATCAGGAGCTCTACAACATCATGGCGGCACCGGCCGACGTGCTGGATCGCTGCGAGCTGTATGTGAACCTGCCCCAGGAGACGCTGAAATACTACGACAAGCTGTGGACCCAGCTGGGCGTGTAACACCGCGGGCTCTTTGAGGACAAAACAGCACCGCGCCTGTGGCCGCGGATACAGCTGCGGCCAAGGTGCGAGGAAAATTTTAAATCAGGAGGTACGAACATGATCGAGACCGGCATGACCCATACCGTGGAAAAGACCGTGACCGCCGACATGACCGCCAAAGCCATCGGCTCCGGCGGGCTGGAGGTGCTGGGCACCCCCTACATGATGGCCCTGATGGAGTGCGCCGCCATGTGGTGCGTGCAGAACGAGCTGCCGGAGGGCAAGGGCACCGTGGGCGTGGAGATCGCGTCCAGCCATCTGGCCCCCACCCCCGTGGGAATGAAGATCACCGCTACCGCCGAGGTGACGGGCGTCTCCGCCAACGGCAAGATGATCACCTTCAAGGTCAGCGCCTCCGACGAGGACGGCCTGATCGGCGAGGGCACCCATACCCGCGCCGTCATCGACAACGCGCGGTTCCAGCAGAAGTGCAGCGACAAGCTGCATAAGGTCAAGTAAAGCAGATACGGCAAAAAGGACTTCCTGTACGAGGGTACGGGAAGTCCTTTTTTGCGCCCTTGCGGCGGCGCGGCATATCTGGTACAATAATAAGGTTAAGAAAGCGGAAAGGGGAGAGCATATGCGCGTACTGGCCACCATAGCGTTCTCCTTTGCGACAGGACTGTTTCTGGTACTGCTGCTGCCGTGGTCCGGATGGTATCTGTGGGCGGCGGCAGGGCTGGCGCTGGCCGCGCTGGGCCTGTACCTGTGGGGCCGGACGCAGAAGCGGTTCCGCCGGGGCCGGCTGATCCTGTGGCCGCTGGCGGCGTCGCTGGTGTATTTCACCGCGTATCAGGCGGTGGTGCAGCAGCCGGTGCTGGACCTCTGCGGCACGGAGACGGCGTTTGCCGGCACCGTCTGCACCTGGCCGTGGGAGACGGAGCGAGGCGCTGCGGTGACGGTGCGGCTCCATGGGATGCACGGGGCCAAGGCTACGTATTATGGCGGGGAGGAGCTGCTGACGCTGGAGCCGGGGCAGACGCTGTCCGGCGCGGCGTGGTGGCAGGATGCCTCCAATATCCGAGGCACAGAGCTGACGCAGTTCACTGCCCGAGGCGTATACGCCCTGCTCTATCAGCGAGACGAGCCGGAGGTGGGGCAGGGCAGCGCAGGAAAGCTCCGCTGGCTGCCGCTTCGAGCGGCACGGGCCATGCAGGAGAGGGCCGCCGCCATCTGGAACGACCAGTCGGTGCAGGGCTTTCTGATCGCGGAGCTCACCGGCGACCGTGCGGCGCTGCCGGAGGGCGACGCCGTGGTGATGGAGGAGACGGGACTTGCCCATCTGTTCGCGGTGTCCGGCCTGCACTGTGCGTTTCTGGTGACGCTGCTGGGGCTGCTGACTCCGGGAAACCGGCGGCGGACGCTGTGCGCCGTGACCATACCGGCGCTGCTGTTCTATATGGTGATGGTGGGCCTGTCGCCGTCGGTGGTGCGGGCCTGCATCATGCAGATATTCCTGCTGACTGCGCCGCTGTTCCGGCGGAGCAGCGACGGCCTTACCGCTCTGGCGGCGGCGCTGGGCGTCATCCTGCTGGCCAACCCCTTTTCGGCGGGGAGCGTCAGCCTGCAATTGAGCTTTGCCGCCGCGCTGGGCATGGTGCTGCTGACACCGCGGCTCTATCAGACGCTGAGCGGCTGGTATCACGGGCAGCGGCGGCTGGTGGAGCGGATGATCCGCTTTTTAGCGGCCAACCTGGCGGCTACGCTGGGAGCCATGGTGTTCACCGCACCGCTGATCGCATGGTACTTCAACATTTTCGTGATCGTGGCGCCGCTGGCCGGGCTGCTGGCGGTACCTGCCGCGGGCTGGAGCTTCATGGCGGCCTTTATCACCACCCTGCTGGGGCTCGTGTGGCTGCCGCTGGGGCAGGTGCTGGGCTGGGTGTCCTTCGCGCTGGTGAAGTACATCCTGTGGGTGGCGCGGACGCTGACGGCGCTGCCGTTCCACGCCGTCTATTTCAACAACCGCATCCTCATCTACTGGATGCTGTACAGCTATATCGCGTTTATCGGCTGCGCCGTCACGAAGGACCGGCGGCGGAAGTACGCCATGGCGGCGGTGCTGTCGGCGATGATGCTGGCGGTGTCCGTATGGCTGGGAGATACCGGCCGGTACGGTGTCATGAACGCCCTGGCGCTGGATGTGGGGCAGGGCGAGAGCGTGGCCCTGTGGTCCGGCAAAGAGGCGGCGCTGGTGGACTGCGGCAGCAGCAACAGCTACGTGGACGCAGGCGGCGTGGCGGCGGATCAGCTGGCCAGTCTGGGCGTGCGCAAGCTGCGGTGCGTGGTGGTGACCCACTACCACGCCGACCACACCAACGGCCTGTACGAGGTGATGGAGCGCCTGCCGGTGGAGACGCTGTATCTGCCGGACATCGAGGACGAATACGGCGTGCGGCAGCGGCTGGTGGAGCTGGCGGCGCGCAAGGGCACGGACGTGGTGTTCGTGACATCCCCCACCGTTCTGACGCTGGGGGAGATGACGCTGACGGTCTATCCGCCGGTGGCGGCGGAGGGCGACCTTAACGAACAGGGCCTGTCGGCGCTGGCCACGGCGGGCGATTTCGACCTGCTGATCACCGGCGACATGGCGGGGAGCACCGAGCGGAAGCTGGCAGAGACATATCCTCTGCCGGATATAGAGGTGCTGGTGGTGAGCCATCACGGCTCGCGGTACAGCTCGGACGAGACGTTCCTGCGGGCTGTCCGGCCGGAGGTGGGCATCATCAGCGTGGGCGACAACAGCTACGGACACCCCTCCGGCCAGGCTATGGAGCGGCTGGAGGACGTGGGCGCGGACATCTGGCGCACGGACAGGCAGGGCACGGTGCGCGTCACGGTGAAGGGAGAGGACTGACATGGCAAAAAAGGAGAGCCGCAGCGGCGGCTATGAGGCGCTGCGAGCCGCCGTGAAGGCGGGCGTACCGGCTAATCTCTATATTTTCTACGGTGAGGAGCGCTATCTGCTCCAGACCATGGCGCAGCGGCTGAAGGAGCTGCTGATCCCTGCGGGCTTCGAGGAGTTCAACTACCACCGTCTCACCGGTAAGGGCCTGACGGTACAGGAGCTGGCGGAGACGGCAGAGGCCATGCCCATGATGGCGGAGCACACCCTCATCACCGTCACGGACATGGACATCTTCAAGCTGGACGAGGGACAGCGGACGGCGCTGATCGATCTGCTGTCCGACTTTCCGCCCTACTGCACGCTGATCTTCCTGTACGAACAGCTGACCTACAAGCGGGACGGGAAGATGAAGAAGCTGTGCGCCGCCCTGAACGAGTACGTGCAGGAGGTGGAGTTCGTCCAGCAGGAGCGAAAGGACCTGCTGAACTGGCTGAAGCGGCGGTTCGCCGCCGTCGGCCACGACATCGACCAGACGGCGGCGGACCACCTGCTGTTTACCTGCGGCAGTCTGATGCGGGGACTGATACCGGAGATCGAGAAGATCGCCGCCTACGCAAAGCAAGAGCGCATCACCATAGCGGACATCGACGCCGTGGCGGAGCCGGTGCTGGACGCCCGCATTTTTGACATGACCAACGCCGTCACGGCGCGGAACTACGACCGCGCCGCCGGCGTCCTGGCGGAACTGCTGCGGATGCAGATGGAGCCCATCGCCATTCTGGCGGCGCTGGGCAAGGAGCTGCGGCGGCTGTATACGGCGCGTCTGGCGCTGGACGGCGGCAAGGACCGCGTTTGGCTGAAGGAGCTGTGGAGCATGAGCAGCGACTATCCCGCCAAGCTGCTGCTGCAGGCGGCGCGGAACGTGGATCACGACTGGTGCCGTCAGGCGGTGAAGCGCTGTCAGGTGCTGGACCGCCGTATGAAAAGCGAGCGCAATATGGATAGTGAGGGCGAGCTGAAGCTGCTCCTCATGGAACTGGCAGGTGGGCGATGAAGCCCCGCGTCCGCGAGGTCATCGTGGTGGAGGGCCGCTACGATAAAAACACGCTTTTGCAGGCGGTGGACGCCGTGGTGGTGGAGACCGGCGGCTTCGCCGTGTTCCGCAACGGGGAAAAGGCCGCGTACCTGCGGCGGCTGGCGGAGAAGCGCGGAGTGATCCGACGGGGCTCATTATTTTTACAGACTCCGACGGCGCGGGCTTCGTCATCCGGAACCATCTCAAGGGCATCCTGCCGCCGGAGCAGGTGAAGCAGGCCTATGTGCCGGACGTGTACGGCAAGGAGCGCCGCAAGAAAAAGGGCGGGAGAGAGGGGAAATTAGGCGTGGAGGGCATGCCGCCGCAGGTGCTGATCGAGGCGCTGCGCCGCGCAGGCGCTACGTTTGAGGACGGGACGGAGGCTCCGCAGAGGGCGGGACTGACCAAGGCGGACATGCTGGAAAAGGGGCTCATCGGCCCCGCGTCTGCGGAGAAGCGGGCGGCGCTGCAGCGGCGGCTGGGCCTGCCGGAGCATCTGACGGCCAACGGCCTCATGGAGGCGCTGGACACGCTGCTGACCCGAGAGGAATTCGATGCGCTGTGAGTTTTTTACGGGAGTGCGGGCAAACCCCTTGCAATTTCCGGCAGCGGCGGGTATAATAAACCATTGTTTTCACGCGAAAACAAATAACGACATACAAGGAGTGTGAGAAAGATCATGGCCGAGGAAATCAAGACCCCCGAAACGGAGGAGTCCGGCAAAAACTTTATCCTGAATTTCATCGACGAGGACATCGCAGAGGGTGGTCAGTTCCAGGGAATGACCGTCCACACCCGTTTTCCGCCGGAGCCCAACGGCTACCTGCACATCGGACACTGCAAGGCGCTGACCATCGACTTCGGCACTGCCGAGAAGTACAACGGCCTGTGCAACCTGCGAATGGACGACACCAACCCCACCAAGGAGGACGAGGAGTTCGTGGAGGCCATCAAGCAGGACATCCACTGGCTGGGCTTTGACTGGGGCGACCGCTTCTTCTACGGCTCCGACTACTTTGAGGAGGACTACCGTCAGGCGGTGCTGCTCATCAAGAAGGGGCTGGCCTACGTGTGCCAGCTGACGCCGGAGGAATTCAAGGCCAACCGCGGAGATATCGGCATCCCAGCCGTGTCCCCCTACCGTGACCGGCCCATTGAGGAGAGCCTGGATCTGTTCGCCCGCATGCGGGCAGGGGAGTTTCCCAACGGCGCGATGACGCTGCGGGCCAAGATCGACCTGACCAGCGGAAACTTCAACATGCGCGACCCCGTCATCTACCGCATCAACCACATGAGCCACCACCGGCAGGGCGATAAGTGGTGCATCTACCCCATGTACGACTTCGCCCACCCCATTCAGGACGCGCTGGAGGGCATCACCCACAGCCTGTGCTCTCTGGAGTTTGAGGCCCACCGTCCCCTGTATAACTGGGTCATCGAGCACTGCGAGCTGCCGGCCCGTCCCCGCCAGATCGAATTCGCCCGTCTGGGTATCGACCACACGGTGATGTCCAAGCGGAAGCTGCGCAAGCTGGTGGAGGAGAACTATGTCTCCGGCTGGGACGATCCCCGGATGCCCACGCTGTGCGGCCTGCGCCGCCGGGGCTATACCGCCGCGTCCATCCGCAATTTCTGCGAGCGCATCGGCGTGGCCAAATCCCCCAACGTTATCGAGTACGGCTTTCTGGAGCACTGCCTCCGCGAGGATCTGAACGCCAACGCAGAGCGCACCATGGCGGTGCTGCATCCGGTGAAGCTGACGGTCACCAATTATCCCGAGGAACAGAGCGAGACCTTCACTGTGGAGAATAACCCCACCGATCCCACCCAGGGCACCCATGACATCACCTTCTCCCGCCACCTGTGGATCGAGGAGGAGGACTTCATGGAGGTGCCGGTGCCCAAGTACAAGCGCCTGACCCCCAACGGCCCCGAGTGCCGCCTGAAGGGCGCGTACCTCGTCACCTGCACCGGCTGCGTCAAGGACGAGAATGGCCGCGTGACGGAGGTGCTGTGTACCTACGACCCGGATTCCCGGGGCGGCGACCCCGCCGACGGCCGCAAGGTCAAGGGTGCTACGCTCCACTGGGTGGACGCGGAGAACTGCATGGACGCCGAGGTGCGCCTGTATGACAACCTGTTCTCCGACGCCACGCCGGACGGCCCCGACAAGGACTTCCTGGACTGCCTGAACCCCGAGAGCCTGACGGTGCTCAGAGGCTGCAAGGTGGAGCCGGAGATGGCCGCCGTGGCCGCCGCCTTCGACAAGAAGGAGGGACGTACCGGCGTCAACGCCCCCACGTTCCAGTTCATGCGGGTGGGCTACTTCTGCCTGGACAATCGGGACAGCTCGGCGGAGCACCTGGTATTCAACCGCAGCGTGTCCCTGAAGGACAGCTTCAAAAAGTAAACGGAAAGAGCGTCTCCG
>OGXJ01000496.1_pt1 | contig 31376 bp, 33 predicted proteins | sample 1576231 | NCBI WGS metagenome assembly OGXJ01 (sample SAMEA3541539, study PRJEB24748) | human gut metagenome | biome: human gut; feature: human-associated habitat; material: faeces | place: China | collected 2012
CAAGTTAATTAAGAGGGGTTACAAATCTAACCTAAGTATAATAAATAATAATATAATAAAGACTATGAAATAACTAATAGAAATATTAGTGATTTTTCATAGTCTTTTTATTGAAGGTGGTGTATTAAAATGAGAAAGAGAGTAATAATTATATTAACAATTGTTATATTAATTTTAATAGGTTTTTTATATCAAACTTTAGCAACTTCTAGTACAACTTCTGAAGAAAATGATATTTATGTAATAGATGTTGATGGTAATACTAGTATAGAATTACCTGCTAGAACATCAAAGAAAGTATATTATAAAGTAAAGAATACTAATAAGGGGGTTGTAAAATATGGAGTAGGATATTCTGGAACTGATGTTGAAGCTAAAGTATATGAAGATACTAAAGATGCAGAAACTGGTTTAATAGACTATATGGGAAATAAATTTGTAAAACTTAAATTAATAAATAATGGAACTACAAGTAATACTATTACATTAAGTACAATATTAGGATATGAGCATGGAGGAGATTTGATAGTACCAAATGGTGTAACTTTAGTAAAAAATAAAGTTAAACAAATAAATACATTAAGAAATGCTGAAAGTGGTGTTAGTGCGACTTCTAATTTTCTTGGTACAACTTTAGTTAGAAATACTATAGAAACACTTACTATAACTAATGATAATCTAGTACCAGTTGATGCAATAGAAAGTTTTGACGTATCAAGGAATAGTGATGGTAGTGTAAAATTATGGTATACAAAAGGAAGTAGTGATAATTTATATAATGTATATATAGGTGGTGAAGGTGGAAAAGTATATCTTCCAGCAGGAGCTTATATGTATTTTAGTTATTTGACTAATACTATCTCTATGAATTTTACTTATTTTGATACATCAAATACTACATATATGGCAGGAATGTTTAAGAAAAATGGATCAGTGGTTAGTTTGGATTTAAGTATGTTTAATACAAGTAAAGTACAGTGGATGGAAGAATTATTTAATGGCTGTACAAAATTAACTTCAGTAAATTTAAGTAGTTTTAACACATCAAATGTTACAAATATGTATTATATGTTTAATGATTGTACTAGTTTAGAAAAAATAGATTTGACTAATTTTGATACTTCAAAGGTAACAGATATGAAGTATATGTTTGCTAATTGTAATTCATTAAAAAGTTTGGATTTATCTAATTTTGATACATCAAATGTAACGAATATGCAATACCTTTTCAAATATTGTACTTCACTTACAGACTTAAATATAAGTAGTTTTAATACATTAAGTGTAATTAATATGGAAGGTATGTTTTCACATTGTGAATCATTAACGAATTTGAATTTAAGTAATTTCAATACATCAAATGTAGCTAATATGACTGTTATGTTTGCTCATTGTTATAAATTAACAAGTATAAATTTATCTAGCTTTAATACATCCAAAATCACAAGTATGTATCAAATGTTTTATAAGTGTAATTCGTTAGAAAGTATAGACTTATCTAATTTTGATACATCAAATGTGACTAATATGAATGCAGTATTTGTAAAATGTAATGCACTTAAAGAGTTAGACTTAAGTAACTTTAATACTTCTAAAGTTACGACAATGCTTAATATGTTTCAGTATTGTACATCACTTACTAAACTGAATATAAGTGGCTTTGATACATCAAATGTAACTAATATGAATAGTATATTTTCTTATAATAATAAACTTGCCTATATTGATATGCGAAATATGACTTTTGGTAGTAATCTTCTTTATGCTAGTATGATGTTTTATATGGTACCAAATAATGCTACTATATATGTAAAAAGTAATACTGAAAAGCAATGGATTAATACTAATTATAGTAATTTAAGTAATATTATAGTTACTAGTTAATTAAAAAAATAACATTGTAATTAAAAAATATTAATGATATTATTTATAAATAGGGTAAAAAAATAGTGAAAAATTTCTAAATAATTTGCAATTATAAGAACATATTATTTAAATATATTGTTTAGTGATTTTGAGGTGGTAAGTTATGAAAAAATATAGAGTATATATGTATATTTTAATTGTTCTGATTATGCAAATCAATCTTCTTCAACTTGTGAACTGTGAAGAATAATTGGAGTATTTGATGGTAAAGTAAAATTAGTAAGAGATACTACAATAGGAAGTTATTCTTGGGATAATAAAGATACAACAACTGGAGCAGAAAGTGGTTATGGTAAAAATGACTGGACCGATGCTAGACTTATGAAATTATTAAATCCAGGTTATGATAGTGAAACAGTTGGTGGAAGCTTATATTATAATGCTAAGAGTGGAACTTGTTATAACAATGCTAATAATGCTACCAAAGATTGTGATTTTACATCTATAGGTATTAAAAATAGTGCAACAAGGAATTTAATTCAAGAAGTAGTATATAAACATTGGTGGTTGGAATACTAATGCTGTTTACTCTGATTTTATCTATGAAAAAGAAAGAGGTACTACTGTATATAGTGGAAGACCAACAACATGGACGGGTAAAATAGGATTAATGTATCCAAGTGATTATGGATATGCTGCTGATTTTATAAAGTGTAAAGATGCAAGTGGTAATGATCTTAATATAGGTAGTTATAACAGTGATGTTAATGATTATCAATGCCGAAAAAATAACTATTTATACAAGTGTGCATGGGAATGGTTATTAACCCCTCATTCTGGCGACTCGAACGGCGTGTGGTATGTGAATTCGCCCGGCTATGTCATTCATAACCCTTATGTGTATGATAGCGGCGTTGTGCGCCCAGTCGTTTTTCTGAGTACGACACAAGAAATAGAGTCGGGGGAAGGTACAAAAAATAGTCCATATCAATTGACGGTAGGATAAACTAGTTTGAGGGCCGGCTAAGCCAGACTTGGTCTGGCAGACGGCATGGACGGCAAACATCGTGCGTCGTCCTTGGGTTTTGGTTTGGATAAGTAATTGGTATTAACACTTATATAATTATAGTTATAAGTATGGTAATAAATATTAAATCTAATTAAAGAGAATCTGGAATGTTAATTAAAATCAGATTCTTTATTTTATCATAATAAATATCCGGCAAAATATCCGGTAAAATATCCGGCAAAATACTAGGCAAATCATAAAAAATAGAATTAGTTTAACTAAACTAGTTCTTTTTCTTTTAGTTTCCACTGTGAATATAATAGATATTATTGATATATAGTTTATAGACTTTGGCTATAAACTACTATGTAAGATGATATTACAATAGAAATATAAAAAAATAAAAAAATTAGCAATTTTATGTTGACATTGCTAAAAAATAGTAATATAATGATATTAGCAATGGAAATAAAGAATTGCTAAAGGAAGTGATATAATGATCACCAAGAGACAAAATGAAATACTAAAAGTAATAGTAGAAGAATATATTAGAACTGCTAAACCAGTAAGTTCAAATCATATTTGTAAGAAATTAAAATGTTCTAGTGCTACAATTAGAAATGAAATGGTAGCCTTAGAAGAATTACATCTACTAGAAAAAAATCATTTTGCATCAGGAAGAATACCTAGTGAAGAAGGTTATAAGTATTATGTAGATAATTTAATGAAACCTAAAAATATGACAGGAGAAGATATGTTAAAACTTCAAACTATTTTTAGAAATAATACATTAGATTTAAATGATACAATTAAGAAAAGTATAGAAATAATTAGTGAAATAACTAACTATACAGCAGTTGTACTAGGAGGTGCTTCTAAAGAAAATAGACTTAAGAAAGTAGAAGTAGTTCCACTAGAAGATAATAAAATATTATCTATAGTAATAACAGATAAAGGAGTAGTACAACATAAAACATTATACTTACCAAATACTGTTCCTAAAGAAGATGTAAAGAAAACAGTAGAATTAATAAATAAATTAGTAATAGGTACTCCTATTAACGAGGTAAGTGAAAAACTAGAGTATGAAGTAAAACCAATTATAAAAGATTATGTTGGTCAATATGAAGTACTTTATAATACCTTCTATGATGCATTTCATGAATTTACTTCTGCTCAAAGAGAAAATGCTTACTTTGGTGGAAGAACTAATATGTTAAAGCAACCAGAGTTTACTAATATCGATAAAGTAAAAGAAATACTTAGTAAATTTGAAGATATAGATAGTATTTCTAAAATGAAGGAAGAAGATAATGGAATAAATATTTATGTTGGTAGTGAAACAGAACTTACAGATGATGTTTCAGTTATTAAAACTAAATATAATATAGATGGAACCGAAGGAACAATAGCAATAATTGGACCAAAGAGAATGGAGTATGATAGAGTGGTAACACTACTAGATTACATTAAAAATAATTTAGGAGGTCAAAGTGGAAAAGAAGAATAATAAACATAAAAAAGAAGAAAAAGAAATAAAGAAAGAACATTGCAGTAATGAAGAATGTAACTGCAAAGAGGCTAAAGAAGAGTGTACTTGTAGTGAAGAATGCTCTTGTGGTGATAATAAACTAGAATATAAAATAAAGAATCTAGAGGAGACACTTCTAAGAAGTCAAGCTGAACTTATTAATTATAAAAGAAGAAAAGATGAAGAAACTAATAGAATAATAAAATATGCTGAAGAAGATATTTTAAAAGGTTTTCTTCCTATCTTAGATAACTTTGAAAGAGCAATAAGTATGGATGATAATAACTTAGAAGATGAAGTATCTAAGTTTCTAGAAGGCTTTAAACTTATGTATAAGCAAATAAAAGATTTACTTGAAAAGTTTGAAGTAAAAGAAATAGATTGTTTAGGTAAAGAATTTGATCCAGCACTAGAACAAGCTGTTGTTGTTGATCATGATGAAACTAAAGAATCAGGAGTTGTAACAGTAGTGTTACAAAAAGGTTATATGTATAAAGATAGAGTACTTAGAACTGCTATGGTGAAAGTAAATGAATAAAGATACCATAAAAGAAATAATATATATAATAGTATCAATATTACTAGCAGTTCTAGCAGTTAAGTTTGTTATTTGGTTATTACCAGTAATATTAATTGCTTTAGTTAGTTATCTATTATACATGAATATAAAAAAGAATAAAAAAGAGGAAAATATAAATAAAGAAAAAAATATTAAAGTCATTCATGACTTTGATGATGATAAATAAGAAAGGAAATGATAAATATGAGTAAAATTATAGGAATAGATTTAGGAACAACTAATAGTTGTGTTGCTGTATATGATGGAGGTGAAGCAAAAGTTATAACAAACCCTGAGGGTATGAGAACAACTCCATCAGTAGTAGCATTTAAAAATGGAGATATAATTGTAGGTCAAAAGGCTAAAAACCAAATGGTAACTAATAAAGATACAATATCTTCAATTAAAAGAAAAATGGGTACTAGTGAAAAAGTATCTGCTAATGGAAAAGAATATTCTCCAGAAGAGGTATCTGCTATGATACTAGGAGATCTTAAGAAGACTGCTGAAGCATACTTAGGCGAGACTGTTACAAAGGCTGTTATTACAGTACCTGCATACTTTAATGATGCACAAAGACAAGCTACTAAGAATGCAGGTAAGATTGCTGGCTTAGAGGTAGAAAGAATTATTAATGAACCAACAGCAGCAGCTCTTGCTTATGGTCTAGATAAACAAGATAAAAACCAAACAGTACTTGTATATGACTTAGGTGGTGGTACATTTGATGTATCTATCCTAGAATTAGGTGATGGTGTATTTGAAGTTAAATCAACTAGTGGTAATAACCATTTAGGTGGTGATGACTTTGATGAAAGAGTTATGGATTACATCGTAAGTGAATTTAAGAAAGAAACTAGTGTAGACTTAACTAAAGATAAAATGGCTATGCAAAGAGTTAAAGATGCTGCTGAAAAAGCTAAAAAAGATCTTAGTGGTATGACTACTACTGAAATATCATTACCATTTATATCACAAGGTACTGATGGTCCAATTCATTTAAATATGAGTTTAACTAGAGCTAAATTTGAAGACTTAATTAGTGATTTAGTAGAATCTACTACTGAACCAGTAAGAAAAGCTTTAAAAGATGCTAACTTATCTGCTAAAGATATTGATAAAGTATTATTAGTAGGAGGTTCTACTAGAATACCTTGTGTACAAGAACTAGTTAAGAAAGAATTAAATAAAGAACCTTCTAAAGAAGTTAACCCTGATGAAGTAGTAGCTATGGGAGCCGCTATTCAAGGTGGAGTATTAACAGGAGATGTTAATGATATCGTACTTCTAGATGTAACACCATTATCACTTGGTATTGAAACATTAGGAGGAGTAATGACAGTATTAATACCTAGAAATACTACAATTCCTACTAGTAAGAGTCAAGTGTTCTCAACTGCTGCTGACAATCAACCTGCTGTTGATATCCATGTATTACAAGGTGAGAGACCAATGGCTAATGATAATAAGACCCTTGGTAACTTCCAATTAACTAACATTCCACCTGCACCTAGAGGAGTACCACAAATAGAAGTTACATTTGATATAGATGCAAATGGTATTGTTAATGTTAAAGCAAAAGATTTAGGTACTAAGAAAGAACAATCAATTACTATTACTGCTACTAACACATTAAGTGATGAAGAAATCGATAAGATGATGAAAGAAGCAGAAAAGAATAAAGAAGCAGATGCTAAGAAGAAAGAATTAGCAGATGCTAAAAATGAAGCAGAACAAATTATTAATATGACAGAAAAGGCTATTAAAGACCTTGGTGATAAAGTAACTGATAGTGATAAGAAAGAAGCTGAAGAGTTAATAGAAAAGACTAAGAAAGCTATGGAAGGCGAAGATGCCAAAGAAATCACTGAAGCTAAAGATAAACTATTAGAGAAGGCTAATGCTCTAGCTACTAAAGTTTATGAAAGTACTGCAAAAGAAGGACAAGAAAATACTACTACTGAAGAAGCACCAAAAGAAGATAAAAAAGATGATGTAGTAGATGCTGAATTTGAAGAAAAATAATTAAGTAAAAGCTCTAGCTTTCTAGAGCTTTATACTTGTACTTGGAGGAAAATATGGATAAAAAAGATTATTATGAGGTACTAGGAGTACCAAAGACCGCTACCCAAGATGAAATAAAATCAGCATTTAGAAAATTAGCCAAGAAGTATCATCCTGATGTTTCTAAAGAAGAAAATGCTGCTGAAAAGTTTAAAGAGTGTCAAGAAGCCTATGCAGTATTATCAGATGAGAATAAGAGAAAACAGTACGATCAATTCGGACATAGTGCATTTACTAATGCTCAAGGTGGCTTCTCAGGATTTGATGGCTTTGACTTTAGTGACTATGGTGATATCATGGAAGAAGTACTTAAAAACTTTGGTTTTAGAACAAGTTCATCTAGAGGCTCAAAAAGAAAACAAGCCGGTAGTGATTTATTATACAGAATGACTGTTACTTTTGAAGAAGCGGTTCATGGTAGTAAGAGAGATATCGAAGTAGAATGCGAAGATGAGTGTAGTGAATGTCATGGCGAAGGTGGCTTCAATAGTCATACTTGTCCCGAATGTAAAGGATCTGGAACAGTAACTCGTCAGCAGAGTACAATGTTTGGTTCTTTCTTATCAAGAACAACTTGTCCACATTGTGGTGGAACAGGTTCATCATTTGATAAAATATGTACATCTTGTAAAGGAACAGGTAAAGTAGTTAAAAAGAAAACCCTTACTGTAACTATTCCTAAAGGAGTAGATACAGGCAATAGACTAAGATTAGCGGGTAAAGGAGAAGCAGGTACTAATGGAGGACAGCCAGGAGACTTATATATCGAATTTGCTGTAAAAGAAGATTCCTTCTATAAAAGAGATGGTAATGACATTTATATAGAAGTACCACTTACTATAACTGAAGCAGTCTTAGGATGCAAGAAAGAAATACCAACACTATATGGTAATGCTTATGTAACAATACCTGATGGTACTAAAAATGGTACTAAATTAAGATTAAAAGGTAAAGGAATAGATAGTGATATTAATAATAAGAAAGGTGATATGTATGTTATCATTAATGTCGTAATACCTTCAAAGATTAATAGAAAACAAAAAGAACTATTTAAATTATTATCAGAAACAGAATTAGATGATGATAGTGAATTTACTAAATATAATAGAAAGTTAAAGGACTAGAAATAGTTCTTTTTCTATTAAAAGTATTGCTTTATAATTATAAGATGATATAATAATTAATGCAGAAAAGGAGATATTTATGAAAGAACAAACAAAGAAAAGAATAGCTAGTGCTTTATTAGCGGGTACATTATTATTTACTACTGGTTGTACTTCTAAGAATAAAAAGAATGATGATAATAATAAGGTTGAACCTCCTAAAGTAGTTATTGATGTAGATCAAAATAATACAAAGGAAGATAAGAATATTGTTAGAGTTCATAATTTTGCATATGTTACTAATGATACCCCTTTATATGATTCTAAAATGAATGAGATTGAGGTTATTGACAAATATCAAAGAGTATTTGTTTATAATATTACTGATGATATGGCTATGATTCATTACTTTGTAGAAAAAGGAAATATGAAGGTTGGATATGTGTATAATGATTCTATTGAAATGTTACCTGATTTATTTGTAGAGGTTGATATTAGTGATCAAGTTGTTAGATTATATAAGGATAAAAAGATTTTACTTGTTACTGATACAGTAACGGGTAATCCTGAAACTCCTACTTATAAGGGATATTTTTCTGTTACATATAAGGAACGTGATACTTATTTAGTAGGACCTGGATATCGCTCTCATGTTGATTACTGGATACCATTTGATGGAGATAATGGTCTTCATGATGCTTCTTGGAGAAGTACCTTTGGAGGAGATATCTATTTAGGAAATGGTAGTCATGGTTGTGTAAATTTGCCTAATGAAGCCGCTGAGACGATTTATGATAATGTTGAAGCAGGTACTAAAGTATTAGTTCATAGATAAAAAATTAAATTAGATGATAAAAAGTCTAATTTTTTTGTTATAATTATATATAGAGAGGGATAATTATGCAAAGATATTTTATAAAAAATAAAGATATGTTATTAGAAGAATCAGATATAAGACATATCAAAAAAGTAATGCGAATGAATATAAATGATAAAATAGAAGTAGTTTATAATAATAAATTACATATATGTGAAATAACTAGTTTAGAACCATTTAATATAAAAGTTATAGAAAAATTAGATGAAGATAAAAAAACAAAAATAGAACTTACAGTAGCGGTAGCTCTAGTAAAAGAACAAAAGATGGATTTAATACTACAAAAATTAACTGAACTAGGTGTATCTAGAATAATACCAGTAAGCATGGAGCGTAGTATAGTAAAATTAGATAAAGAAAGATTTAATAAAAAGAAAGTAAGATGGGAAAGTATTTGCAAAGAAGCAAGTGAACAATCAAAAAGAACTAATATCCCTATAATTGAAGATATAAAAAGTATCAAAGATTTAACTAAAGAAGACTCTGACTTAAAGTTAGTAGCTTCGACTAAAGAAAAAGAAAAACTACTTAATTACTATTTACAAAGTATAGAAGATTGTGCTAAAATTATAATGGTGATAGGCCCAGAAGGTGGCATTAGTGATAAGGAAGAAGATATTCTAGTAAGTAATGGTTATAATAGAGTATCATTTGGAAATTTAATTTTTAGAGTAGAAACAGCCACTATTTATGTAGCCTCTATAATAAATTATATCAGTAGTAGGAGTTGACAAAAATGATAAATTCATTTAATAATTTTTATAATAATTTGTCTAGTGATAGTTTATTTTTCTTTTGGATAATAATATTTCTTTTTATTTTCTTAGTAGTTATATCAATAATATTAATAAATAAAAATAAGAAATTAGTAAAAATACTAAAAGAAGAACAAGAAAAAGTAGAAGATAATAAAGAAATAAATAATAATATTTTAAAACAACAACAGTTAGAAGTTCCAGTAGAGACTAAAGAAGTTCCACAAGAAGAACCAGTTTCTAATAAAGAAGAAGAAAAAATACCAGTAGTAAAAGAAGAAATAAAAGAAGATAAAGAAGAAGTAAAAGAAGAAAAAACTAAAGAAAATAACTTATATCAAAAGAATGTTTTAAGAGAAATATCTAGTAAACAACCAGTATCTCCAATTCATATTGAGAAGAAAGAAGAATACATAGCTAGAGAAAATCTAGATAATTTTGACTTTAACAGTGTAAACTATGATAATGGTTTAGGTATGACTTATGAGGATCCTAATATATCTCCACTAGAAGAGATGGAAGATGCTTATGAAGTAAATGATAATATGAAGTTTGCTAGTGAGATAGTAGAAAAGATGGAAGAAGAAACAAAACCATCAAATATTGAACTTACAGATTATGAAAAGAAACAAGAAGAAGAAGCTATAATAAGTTATGATGAATTAATGAAAGTTAAGGATAAAATATATAATATAACTGATGATGAAGAAACAGATGAATTTATTGATGAATTAAAGAATTTTAGATTAGATTTATAATAAGCATAGTAATATGCTTATTTTTTGACATTAATTTCATATAAATTAATATATACTTATCATAAAGGTGATCTTATGAAAGGAAAGATGAAATTAAAGAATAATAGCAAAAGAATAATTAGAAAATCATTTTTTTATCTAGTTATAATATATAGTATATTTTCTATAACCTTCTACTACTCTTTAAAGAATAGTACTAAGATAAATAATACAAAGTTTATAAACTTCTTACTAGGAGGAGGTAATAGTCATTTACTAGAAGACTATAAATTAGTAAATATTGTAAATACTAGTACTAATTTTTTATTTAATATCGATTTAAAAAATCCTAGTAGTATTCTTGATCAAGGAGTATTAATGTATGGTAATAATGAAAAAGTACTAGAAGTATCTCATAATGATGACTATAGTAATTTAGAAGAATTAAAGAAAATAAGTTCTTATATAGAAGATCCTAACCCAGTAGATATAGATAATCCTATAATATATATTTATAATTCCCATCAATTAGAAAACTATAATAATACTAATTTAGATATATATGGAATAACTCCTAATGTATTAATGGCATCATACTTATTAAAAGAAAAATTAAATAGTAAAGGATTATCTACCTTAGTAGAGGATACTAATATGACAGAGTTTTTAAATATAAATAATTGGAATCATGCTAGTAGTTATAAAGCATCAAGAATATTAATACTAGATAAAAAGAATAAATATAACTCATTAAAATATTTTATAGATATTCATAGAGATTCAGTAAATAAAAATATAACAACCACTACTATTAATGGCAAAGTATATGCTAAGATACTCTTTGTAGTAGGTTTAGAACATAATAATTATAAAGAAAATATAAGTAATGTAGAAAAGATAAATGATATAGCTAATAAATATTATCCAGGTTTATCTAGAGGTATTTATAAAAAGGAGGGTCCAGGCGTAGATGGTATTTATAATCAAGATATTAGTTCTAATAGTATTCTAATAGAACTAGGAGGAGTAGATAATAATATTGATGAAGTACTTAATACTACTGAAGCTATATCTAACATATTATATTATTATATAAAGGGGTAATATCATGAATAAGAAAAAGATATTTAAAATTATATTTTTTAGTTTATTTTTAGCCTTTGTAATTAGTTACATAATAGAGAAGACTGGTTATTATGAATATAACTTACAAAATAAGATGGTTATGACTAATGAAGCAATGAAACAGTTTGAACAAGATATTAAAGAGGGTAAAGATGTAAGAAGAGAAGATTATTTAGTAAACACTGAGAAAGATTATACTAGTACTCTAACTAAAGGTACTAATAAAGTATCTATTAAAGTAAATAGTATTCTAAAGAAAGGAATAGAAGGAGTATTTAAAGTAATAGGTAGTTTTGTAGAAGATTAGCCCTTCGAGCATCAAATCTCTCAGGGAATCAGCAAGCCTAAGGTCTTGCTGATTAACAATAATATTATAGTATCTAAAGTAAGATTAATATATCTTGCTTTTTTTATATTGACTTGTATTTATTACCATGTTATTATAGACGATAAGACAATGATAAAAGAGTTATTATTTTATTAAAAGAAAGGATGATTAAATGAATGAAATAATAGTAAAAGAAAATATAAAAATAGAGAATTTAATTTATGAAATAAGAGGTAAACAAGTAATGTTAGATTCTGATTTAGCTATGTTATTTGGTTATGAAACAAAGCAGTTAAATAGACAGGTTCTTATAAATATAAATAGATTTCCAGAAAATTACTGTTTTCAAATAACTACTGCTGAATATATATCTTTAGGGTGCCATTTTGGCACCTTAAAGAATGGACGTGGAGAACATAGAAAATATCCGCCTTATGTATTTACTGAGTATGGTATTACTGTGTTAGCAGGCATTTTAAAAAGAAATATATGCAAGAATATTCTAATATAGAAATAATAATTTTGAAGTCGAAAATTTCGACCTCAAGTTAAAAAAGTGTTCACCCCAAATATAATAGATATGGCTGATATTCATTCGAAGACCACTAGGGCTTCAAATGACTAGTAAAGACTAATATAGGCTTTACTAGAAATAAAAAAAGCAAGAAATTATTTTCTTACTTCTTTTAATATTCTATCAGTATTACTAAAGTTTAATTTAGCAATATCATGTAATATCTTTTCACCATATTTATTAACTAATTTAATACCAACATCTTCAACATAATAGTTAGCCCCTTTAGGTAAAAAGATACCATATTTATCTCCTAGTTTATCCATTTCTTTAATAAAAATATATCTACTTATAAGAGAAGATACTGCTACTGAAAGACATTTATCTTCAGCCTTAGTAATAAAAGTAATACCCTTTAAAGGATTAGGTACATCAGATAAATGATTATAATAACTCTTTTCAGGTTCAAATTGATCTACAACAATATAATCATAATCATTGTCTTTAACCATTTCAGTTAATACCTTATTATGTAGTACAGCCTTAATCTTATTCATATTCATATCTTTACCATAATTATCATTATATTCTTTATTAGATAACATAATCGTTTTATATGGTATTTTTTTAATAATCTTAGGTACTATCTTAAGAATTTGTTCATCAGATAATTTCTTAGAATCCCTAACACCAAGTTCAGTTAAGAAAGGAATATTATCTTTACTAACAAAAGAAGCAGTAACCACAATAGGACCGTAGTAGTCACCAGTACCAACTTCATCAGAACCAACTGAAGCAATATCACTAGGAATATCTACTTGATCTTCTTTTTTAATTTTAGTATCTTTAGTATCCATAAAATAATCAATATTATCTTTATCTTTTCTAATACTTTCCCACATACCAGCTTCAATATCCGCAGATACCCCTTGGAACATAGCCTTACCAGACTCATATAAAGTAACTATTGTATCACCAGTATCAGCTTGAAATACAGCATAAGGAGGAGTTTTATCTCTTTTCATATCTTTATAAAATTCATTCATTAATTTCTTAGTATCATTATCTACTCTTATAACTTTAGTAATAGTCTTACCCAATTTATGTCACCTCTTTAATATATTGTACCATAAAATAAACTCTTATATCAATGAATAATTTGACTATTTAACAATTTATGATATAATAATATTGCTTTTGGAGGGGATTTAAATGAAAATAAATATAAATGAAGAAAGATTTAATGGAGAAAATTTTGTTCTTGATAAAGAAAGAGGGGTCGAAGGAACATTAGCATCTAATGTAAAACCATGGCTTAAGTATTATAATATCGATATTGATACCTATTCAGATGAAAAGAAAGCTTACTTAGATACAAATATGAATGCTTATGATTATTTCTTAAAAGTAACAGAAAGTTATGGTGATATACCACTTCTATCATATTGTGGTAAAGTATATACAAGAGAAGATCTAATAAGTAAAGTAGAAGAATATATCAAGAGATTTAATAAAATGAATATAACAAGAGGAGATATAGTATCATTTATGATGCTTAATAATCCAGATATAATCTTTATGTGGTTTGCTTTATCCAAACTAGGAGCTACTGCTAATCTAATAAAATTTGATGAAGCAGAAGATAGAATTAAAGATATTCTAGTAAAGACAAAATCTAAGTATTTCTTTATAACAGATGTACCACTAATAACTGAAAAAGTAAGTAAAGGTATAGAAGAAGTAGATACTTTAGATAGTATTATTTGTATGTCATTATTTGAAGAATTATCTGGTATTCAAAAATTAAATATGTTAGTAGAAAATGCTAAAGGTAAAGTACACAGTAATAATCCAAAATTATTATATAAAGAATTAGAAAATATTCTAACTAATATGAAGAAACAAGAAAGAGAGTCTGATTCATATAAGATAGATAAAAGATTTATGTCATTTAAAGACTGGAAGAAATATACTAGAGGAGGTAAACTACTTAATAAACCTATGGGTATAGGTAGTGATACATCAGTAATAGTATATACTGGAGGAACTACTGGTAATGCTAAAGGAGTACCTCTATCAAATATTAATCTAAATAGTAGTGCTTATGGTTTTAAATTAGGAGATTTAGGTTTTGATGTAGGTAAAACTTCAATGAGTATCTTACCACCATCAGTAGCCTATTACTACAATGCTACATATTGTTTATTATGTTGCGGAGTATCAGTAGAATTAATACCATTCTTTACACCTCAGGAATATCCATTATTATTAGATAAATATAAACCAAATATTTTCTTATCAGGACCAATCCTATTTAAAGAAATGGTCGATAGTAATATTATAAAAGATACATCATTTATGACAAGTCCAATATCTGGAGGAGATAAACTTACCGTAGCAGAAGAAGAGTCCGCTAACGAATATATAAGAAATCATGGTGGCAGTGCAACATTAAAACAAGGATATGGAGAGAGTGAGTCAACAGCGGCCGCTACTTATTCTAAAGAAATAGCTTATGCTTTAGGCAGTATAGGAATACCATTTATTAATGTTAATGTTAGTATGTTTGATGAAAATAATAACGAAATACCATTTGGAGAAGGTAAAATAGGAGAAATATGTATAAGTGGTCCTACTGTTATGAAAGGTTATTTTGAAGATAAAGAAGAAACAGATAAAGTATTAATGAAACATAAAGATGGTAAAGTATGGCTTCATACTAGTGATTATGGTTATATGGATAAAGAAGGCAGAATATATCACTGTGGTAGAGCTAAGAGAATGATTACTAGAAGTGGTGATAAAGTATGGTTAACTGCTATTGAAGAAATAATTAAAACTCATCATAATGTTTTTGATTGCTGTGTAGTAAAAAAAGAAGATTCTATTGAAAGAGAAATACCAGTATGTCATATTATCTTTAATAATGAAGATGAAAAAGAAACTACTATTAATGAATTAAATAAATTAATATATACTAAATTAAAAGAACTTTATATTCCTAAATATTATGTTATTACTAAAGAAATACCTCTTACTGAAGTAAATAAAAAAGTAGACTTTGTAAAACTAGAGAAAGAAGATATTTTTGATAATAATATTTATGAAATAAATGGTAATATAATAGTACCAAGAAAAGGTAAAACTAAAATATTAAAATAATTATTTATATACCCTCTAAGCTATAATCTTAGAGGGTTATTTTAAACCTTATTCTAAGTTTTAAAATAAATATCACCCATATCTATAATATTCTAGAGTGAATACTTCTTTTATTAAAAATATTTCCAAATATATAGTTAAGATACTAGTTATCTTCTTTTTATTTAGAATATTCTTAGTTAGAAAGTCTACACCTCAAATATAATATCTTATTGTTATTTCTTCCTAGACTATAGGCTAGGAAGAACATGAAAACACCTTGGATTTTCATGAAAGGTATAGTAATTTTAATAAATATATGATAAAATTAAATAAAGAATAGGAGGAAGATATGTATAGTATATGCTTTACAATAGCAGGAGTAATATTCTCTATATTATTATTTATAATATATAGTTTCAAAACAAACTTTAGTATATCAGAAAATAAAATATATCATAGTATAATTATAACTACTATAATAACAGGCTTAATAGAAATATATGCATTTATCTTAGTTAAAAATAATATAGCAGTAGATTCTAGTATATATTTATATACATTAAAATTATTATTCTTAGGTTTTGTAATATGGTTATATTCATTTACTTTATATACAGTAATAGTAACATTAAAATTAAAAGATAAAGATAATGATAAATATAGAATAATCTTAGTAATATCATCAATAATCTTTACAATATTATCAATAATAACCATAACATTACCAATAAGTATAAATAAAGTAGGAGATTTATTATTACCAACAGGTAGTGGAGTAGAAGTAATCTACCTGCTCGCAGTCCTATGTTTTATCATTATGATTATAGCAATAATATCTAATCATAGAGAACTAAAAAATAAAAAATATTATCCAGTATATTTCTTATTAGCAATACTAGGTATAATGATATTAATACAAAAAATATTTCCAGATTTACTACTAATAAATTTCTCATTATCAATAATAATCTACATTATGTATTTTACAATAGAAAATCCTGATATAAAATTATCAAAAGAATTAAAATATACTAAAGAATTATTAAATAAAAGAAATGAATTGGCTTCGAATACCATAAATAATTTAATTATAAGTATAAAAGAACCCCTTACAGAAATAGCAAACTTTAGTAATAAAAAAATAAATAAAAATAATATATCACTATCTCTAGAAGAAATAAAAGAATTACAAAAAACAACTCTTTCATTAGTAGATAAAGTAAATAAAGTAATGGATATAACTAGAATAGAAAGTAGTGATTATAGTATTAAAGAAAGAAAATATCAAACAAGTAATCTAATAGATAATATTAAAGGAATATTAGAAAAGAATAATATAGAAGTAAATTATGAAATATCTACTTTACCTAAAGTACTTTATGGTAGTGATACCAATATAGTACAGACATTTTCTTATTTAGTAGATTTTATTAGTAAGAATTTTGAAAACTATACTCTAAGTATTAAAATATCTAATTTATTAGTTAGAAATAAATGTCATTTAAAATTCTCTCTAGTCGTAGATTCAAAATATAATAATCTAGATATGTATGAAAAAGATAATAAATATACATTATCAAACAAATCTATAGAATATGAAGTATATGAAAAATTAATAGATTTACAAAGAGGACATAATTTTATAAGTAAAGATGGAAGTAAAGTTATATTTGAATTTTCTTTATATCAAAGACAAGAAGAAGTAAAAGAAATTAATGATAACGAGGAAATAGAATACTTTGATGCCAGTGATAAGAATGTTTTAGTAGCTCTTAATAGTCATAATGATATAAGAAATCTATCAGAACTACTAATGAATTATAATGTAAATATAACAACCGCAGGTAGTGTAAATGAACTAAATGAATTACTTAGTAGTAATAAAACATTTGACTTAGTATTCTTATCAGATCATATATATGGAATAGATAATTATGATATTAAGAATACCAATGACTTTAAAAAAACAATTAATAAATTATCCCTAGTCGCAGGTTATAAATTAGAGATAGTATTAGTTACTCTAAATGATTATCAAAAAGAAAATATTGAGTACCTAACATTACCTATATCTAAAACTAAATTAGATGATATTCTAGTTAAATATTTAAATGAGGATTAATCCTCTTTTTCTTTACTAATTTTATTTTTGTATTCATACTAATATACACAAGTGATACAAAAGAAAATATCTTCAAATAAAGAGATTTTTTCCTTTTCTAACCTTGAATTTTATATGTATTTAATATATAATAATAAATACAAGAGGGAAGTTATGGAGAAGAGTATTATAAAGATAGTGAATATGTCATTTAAATATAAAAAAGAAGATTATTTATTTAGAAATTTTAATTTAGAAATAAAAGAGGGAAGTTTTACCACTATTATAGGGAAGAATGGTTCAGGTAAAAGCACTCTAGCTAAGATACTAATAGGTTTATATAAAGCTGAAGGATATATAGCAATAGATGGTTATTTATTAAATGACTTCTATATGAAAAAAATAAGAAGAGAATTCTCAGTTTGTTTTGATAATGCTGATAATCACTTTATAGGAGAAACAGTAAAAGATGACTTAGCCTTTACTTTAGAAAATCTAGAATATAGTAAAAAAGAAATGACTTCAAGTATAAATATGATAGCTAAGAAATTTAAATTAGAAGACATATTAGAATTATCTCCTGATAAATTAACAAACTCTGAAAAAGAAAAAGTAATGATAGCTTCTGCTCTTATACATAAACCAAAGATATTACTTTTAGATGAATCAATATATAAATTAAATGCCAGTGATAAGAAATTAATCTTTAAAGTATTAAAAGAGTATCAAAAAGAATATAAACTTACTATTATACTAATAACTCATGATTTAGAAGATACCTTATTATCAGATAATATCTTAGTATTAGATAAAGGTAAGATAGTTATGTATGATACTAAAGAAAAAATATATCAAGATGAAAAATTAGAAAAATTAGGTTTTAACTTACCATTCATTGTCAAATTATCTCATAATTTAATGTTATATGATTTATTAGACAAAGTATATTTTGATAGTGGGGAGGTAATGGATAAATTATGGCCATAAAATTAGATAAAGTATCATACCAAGACAAACTAAAAAACATAAGTTATGAATTTACCGAAGGAAAAATAACTACTGTCATATCATCTTCTGGTAGTGGTAAAACCCTTCTAAGTTATTTATTATCTGGTTTAATAACTGATTATACTGGTACAATTACTAATAGTTATATCGGAAGAGAATTAGGATATGTTTTTCAAAATCCTGAAGAATCATTTATCTTTAGTAATGTCAAAGAAGAATTATCTTTTGGTTTAAATAAATATAATTATAAAGTAGATAATATCGAAAAAAGAATTGAAGATACCCTAAAAATGATTGGTTTAGATAATAGTTATCTAGATAAGAATCCCTTTAATTTATCTAGTGGTGAGAAATCTCTTCTTTCACTAGGAGTAGTTCTATCACTAAATCCTAAACTAATTATTATAGATGAACCCACTATTTACTTAGATAACAAAAAAGAAGAATATCTAATAAAATTATTAAAAAGACTAAAAAATAACTATCATAAAACAATAATAATATTTACTAGTAATATAGAATTTGCTTTAAAAATTTCAGATAATTATGTTATCTTAAAGAAAGGTAAAATAACTAGTAAAGGAACAAATAAAGAACTTATGACTAATATGGATAAAGTAAAAAATGCAGGTATTTCCATACCACAAATAGTAGATTTCATAAATACTGCCAATAAAAAGAAAAATATAAACTTAGAAATGACCTTTGATATCAAAGAGTTAATGAAAGATATCTATCGTAATGTTAACTAATATAAATTTTGGTAAGTATTATGAAAGAGATTCAGTAGTTCATAAATTAAGTCCAGTATTTAAAATAATATCACTACTAATAATGATAGTAAGTATTTTCTTTATTGATAGTTATAAAGATATAATAATGCTAACAAGTTATTTAATACTTATGATGATATATAGTGATATAAATATCTTAACATATCTAAGAAATATATATAGTATAAAAATATTTTTAGTATTTATCTTAATAATAGATTTAATATTTAATATAAATAATACCATCTATGATTTATATAAATTAATATTTATCATAATCTATAGTAGTGCTTTAACATATACTACTAGTACTAGTGAAATAACCTATGGTATTGAAAGAATGTTAAGACCATTTAATAATTATATACCAGTAAATGATATAGCTATGATAATAACATTAACAATTAGATATATACCAACTCTTACTATGGAAGCAGATAGAATAATAAAAGCCCAAAAGATGAGAGGAATAAATTTTGATAATAAAAATATCAAAGATAAAATATCCACTTTAGTAGGAGTCTTTATACCAATGTTTGTTTTATCATTAAAGAAGTCTGAGTCACTAGGAGATATCATGGATTTAAGGCTATATAATTACGGAAAGTCAAGAACTAATTTAAGAACTAATAAATGGAAGAAAAAAGATAGTTTATTACTAGTTTTAAATATATTAATACTAAGTATAGTAATATTTTATTAAGGAGGAAAGATTATGCGATACTTAATAACAGTAAGTTATGATGGAACAGAATTCTCTGGTTATCAAAAACAACCAAAGATGCGTACTGTTCAAGGAGAAATAGAAAAAGCACTAAAAGAAATAAGCGGTGGTAAAAAAATAGATATTCATGCTTCAGGAAGAACAGATGCTGGAGTCCATGCCATGGCTCAAAAAATTCACTTTGATTTAGATATGAATATCACTTTAGAAAAATTAGCTAAAGGATTAAATAGTCTTCTTCCTAAAGATATTTTTGTAAGAAAAGTAGAAGAGGTAAGTAGTGACTTTCATGCAAGATTTTCTGCGATAGGAAAAGAATATATCTATATATTAAATATGGGAGAATATAACCCATTAGAAAGAAACTATGTCTATCAACATAATAATAAATTAGATGTTGTAGAAATGGAAAGGGCTATGAAATACTTTGAAGGTACACATAACTTTAAATCATTTACTAAAACTGATGAAGAAAAAGACGATTATGTAAGAACAATATCTCAAACCAATTTAATAAGAGATACCAAAGATATCAATAAAATAACTTTAGTATTTGTTGGAACAGGTTTCTTAAGATATATGGTAAGAAATATGGTAGGAACCCTAATAGCGGTAGGAGAAGGAAAACTAAAGAGTGAAAATATAATAAAGATATTAGAAAAAGAAGATCGAAGAGAAGCCATGAAGACTGCTAATCCAGAAGGATTATATCTAAAGAATGTCTTTTACTAATTTACAAGTAATTAAAAATATATTATAATAAGTAAGTGAGGAAGTGAAAGAAAGTAATAGTAAACAATAGAAAGGAAGTTGGCTACATTGAATGAGAAAATTATAACTAAAATGCATGTAAAAGATAATTTAGTTAAAGTAATGAGAGTTAATGGTGTTGATTATATTTCTTTAACTGATTTAGCAAGGTATAAAAATCCTAATAACCCAGGGGATGTTATTATTAAATGGATGAGTAATAAAAGTTCGTTTGATTTTTATTCGTTATGGGAAGAACTTTTTAATGACAATTTTAAACTAGCGGAATTTCGCGAGTTTAAAAATGATGCTGCTAACAATTCGTTTACTATGAGCCCATCAAGATGGATAAGTTTTACAAATTCTAAAGGATTCATTAGCAAAAGAGGCAAGTACGATGGGGGAACATTTGCTCATCCTGATATAGCTTTAGAATTCGCTTCCTGGATAGATCCGGCATTTAAGTTATATTTAATTAAAGAATTTGAAAGATTAAAGCATAATGAAACATACCAGGAAAGAATAGAATGGTCAGTAAGAAGAAGTTTATCAAAAACAAATTATAGAATACATACTGATAGTATAAAAGAAAATATAGTACCAACACTTACAGATAAACAAAAATTATTTATATATGCAAATGAAGCCGATGTAATAAATGTATCACTATTTGGAATGACCGCTAAAGAGTGGAGAGAAAATAATCCTGATAAAGAAGGTAATATTAGAGATTATACTGATATTTTACATTTAGTTGTTTTATCTAATTTAGAAGTATTAAATGCTAGTATGATAGAAAATAATATTAGTCAAAAAGATAGACTTGAAAAGTTAAATAAAACTGCCAGAAGGCAAATAAACATTTTAACAAATGATAGTAATATTATAGGAATAACTAAATTAGATGATACTAAAATGATTGAATAAAAATAAGTAAGGAAGTGAAAATAATGGGAAGAGAATTAAAAAGAAAACAAGCAAAAAGAGAAGGAAAGAATGTAAAAGAATTACAAGTAAAGAAGCAAGATTTTAATACTATGAAACCTAAAACATTAGTAATAATAGTAGCAGTAATACTAGTATTATTTATAGTATTATATCTACTAACAAGTATCTTTGTAACTAAAGATTTTGGAACAAATAAGAAAAATAATAGTAGTGATAATAACGAGACTACTATTACAAATAAAATATTAGCGGGTGATTCATTAAGACAAGTAGAAGAATTATATTATGTATATTATTATGATAGTACTAATGAAGATAAAGAAGTATCAAGTATTGTATCAAGTTTAAATGATAAAGTATATCGTGTTGATTTACATGATGATTTCAATAGTAACTTTGTAGGAGAACCATCAGGAGCAGTTTCTGATATAAGTAGTTTAAAAGTATCTGATCCAACAGTTATCAAAGTAGAAAGTGAAAAAATAACTAACTTCTATAATGGTAAAGAAGAAATACAAATAGGATTAAAATAGAAGGAGAAAACCATGACTAAGTTATATTTAGATTGTGATGGTGTAATACTAGATACAATTAATATGTCTTATAAAATGATAAAAAATAAAGGCTTAACAAATGAAAAAGATATAGAACATTTCTATAAAAATTTAAGTTGGGAAGAACTCATAATTGAAGCCGGTGAAATAAATAATTCCATCGAAAAAATAAAAGAGTTAACTAAAGTATATGATGTAGAAATACTAACTCATGTTAATTCAGATGGAGAAATAATAGCTAAATTAAATTATTTTAAAGAAGTATTACCTGAAGTAAAAGTAATGGCAGTACCAAAAGAAATAAGAAAGGCTGATGCTGTAGATCCAAAAGGTAACATTTTAGTAGATGACTTTTTAGGAAACTTAGATTATTGGCATGAAAAAGGTGGTATATCTATTAAGTTTTCTGACTCAGGAAAAGAATGCATATATCAAACAATAACTGATTTAAGTGAGTTATTAAAATTAAAATCATAGAAAGAGGTGAAACAATGAAAATAATGAATGTAAAAGGAACAGTAGATAGTCTTCCAAGTAAAGAGATAATAAGAAGAAAAGTAGTAAATACTCTTACAGATACCTTTGAAAAGTATGGCTATTTACCACTAGATACTAGTATTTTATGTTATTATGATTTATTAGCATCAAAGTATTCAGGTGGTAGTGAAATATTAAAAGAAGTATATACTTTAAAAGATCAAGGTGATAGAACACTTGGATTAAGATATGACTTAACAGTACCCTTTTCTAAAGTAATAAGTATGAATGCTGGTAAGACTATAAACTTACCATTTAAAAGATATGAAATAGGTAAAGTATTTAGAGATGGTCCAGTAAAAACAGGTAGAGCAAGAGAATTCTATCAATGTGATGTCGATGTATGCGGTATAGAAGGATCATTTATTGAAGCTGAAATGTTAATGATGACTATCGAGTGTTATAAAAAACTAGGTATAGAAGTTTATGTAGAAATAAATAATCGTAAGTTACTTGAAGGCTTTATTATATCGTCAGGTATTGATAAAGAGTTAACATCTAAAGTAATCTTATCCGTAGATAAACTTGCTAAAATAGGAGAAGATGGTGTTCGTGAAGAACTAAAAGAATACAATATAGCAAGTGAAAAATTAGATAATTTATTTAGTTTATTCAAGTGTAATATTAATGAATTAGATAATATGAATATTGATAATGAAGAATTTATCGAAGGTAAGAGTGAGATAAAAGAATTATTCTCATATATAGATTATTTAGATTTAAATGAATATGCTAGATTTACACCATATTTAGCTAGAGGACTTGAAATATATACTGGAACAGTATGGGAAGTATTTGACAAAAAGCAAAGATTAACTTGTGCCATTGGTGGTGGTGGAAGATATGATAAAATAATTACCAACTTTATCGACGATGGTAACAAATATCCTGCTGTTGGTATATCGTTTGGTTTAGTACCAATATGTGAATTACTTGAAGAATCTACTAGTGATAGTTTATATGATTTACTAATTATTCCAATGGATACTAATAAAGAAAGTTTATTACTTGCTTCTAAACTTAGAAATAACGGTATAAAAGTAATTATAGAAATGAATAAAAGAAAAGTAAAGAAAGCATTAGAATCTGCTAATAAAAACGGTATCCCATATGTTATTATACTAGGACAAAATGAAATAGATACAAATACTATAGAATTAAAAGATATGAATAATAGTAATAGTATTAAAATAAATTTAGATAATACTAATGAAATAGTAGATATTATTAAGAATAAGCATTAATTATGCTTTTTCTTTTTTCCCCTTCATCCTGTAGTATTCCGGGGTATGCTAGAGCCTAAGGTCTCTAGCATAAAAAAATATAAGTAAGTATTTACTCACTTATATTTGTACATCTATTAATTTTTTCATCCCAATAAGCATGATGAAAATCATAGACAAGATTAGATATTTGATTAAAATAACTTGTATATTCAGTATAACCTCTACTACTTAAAATAACCAAAACATAAGGATTATCATCAAATACAATAGCAGCATCATGAAGTGAATTATCAGACCAACCAGATTTATTAGCAATAGTTATATTATCAGGAACACTAATCACTTTCCATGCAGATTTAAAATAATTAATAAGTTCATTACTATTACTAGTATTAGTAAGATAATAATTATATAATTCCTCCATATATATAGCAGCATCATTAGCACTTAAATTACCCCATGGAGAATTAGTTTTATAGATAGAAGTAGTTCCCTTATTTTGCCAATACTCTCTAATATTTTGCACTTGATATCTATTATTTAACATAAGATGAGCAGCATTATCACTATGAATAACAGAATATCCCACTAATTGTCTTATCGTATAATTCTTATTAAATGCTGTATTTTTAAGAACTCCTGTTCCTTCACTATAATAATTAGAAGTATAAGTTAGTACTTCATCTAAATTAATATTACCTTTTTCAGCTTCTTCATATATGTATATAGCCTCAGGTGCTTTAATAGTAGAAGCTGCAAAAATAGGTTGATTAGCATTATACGATAAAGAAAAACCAGTATATAAATCTTTATATTTAAAAGCAAAGTTAAGATTAGAAGCATTCATAGCATCTTCAATCTGTTTACCAATATTTAATAAATTATCACTTAATTCTTCTTTAGGAATACTTTTTTTTAAACAATTAGTTATCTTAGTTACCCCATGAACCTCACTATCATTAGAAGAATTTTCTTCAATTACCAATTTAGTTTCCATTTTCTCAGTTATTTGACTCTTTAAATCTTCATATTTATTAAGTTCTTTTTTATTATTTGCAGCTTTATATACTACCCCTGATATTAAAAATAAATTCATTATGGACAAACTTATTATAAGTATTTTATTAGAAAAAATCTCTTTAAATCCTATAATAAAATATTTAACCAAACTCTTCATATCGTCACCACTATTATAATATTAGCATAAAAGGATTATATAGTCAATGAAACCATTATCACAAAAGTAAAATTTATAAAAATTAAAAAGTACTTGAAAAAAGATAAATAATTTGATATCATTATAATAGCAAGGAATGGTAAATATGAAAGAAAAAAATAGTAATAAAATAAATAAATTTTTACTTGTAACAACTATCCTTAGTATGACAATACTTTTAATAGGAGGAACATTTTCTTATTTTACATTGTCAACAATGAGTAAAATGAATGCATTAGCAGTATCAGCAGGCAAAGTAAGATTAGGTTTAGGAGTTTCACCAGTATATACAGGTTATCCAATAATACCTTTAAAAGATGAGTATATAAGTGCAGCATATAAGCAAAAATGTAAAGATGATTTAGATCACGGAGCCTGTCTAGCTTATGGATTAGAAGTATTCAATTTTGAAGAAAAATCAGAAATAGAAGGAATAATAGATTTTCATCTAAATGGATTAGAGAACCTAAGCTATATGGTATTAGATGAAAATGATAATGTTTATTTAGATATAACACACATTAACAAAGATAATCCCACTAATCTTTCTTTAGGAAAAGCATTTACATTAGCAAAGGCAGTAGATGGAATAACACCTTCTAAAAAGTTTACATTACTAATTTGGTTAACAGATAATAATGATGTCCAAGATGAAACAGATGCCGGCAAATCATTTTCTGCTGATATAACATATAGAACATCAGAAGGAGGAAGACTAACTGCTAGTGTAGATGGAAAGCAAGCTGAAAACAGTGATCCATCTAATAATACCTAAGAAAATTAGAAACAAAAATATAATATCATCATAAAAATATAAAACAAACATATACTGTAACAAAAAACAGTTGACAGTATATGTTTTTTATGATAAAATACATAAAGAAAGCGAGGGATAAACATGGCAGTTAAAATTAGACTAAAAAGAATGGGAGCAAAAAAAGCACCTTTTTATCGTGTTATAGTAGCAGACTCTAGAAGTCCAAGAGATGGAAGATTTATCGATACAATCGGTACTTATAATCCATTAACAACACCAGCAGAAATCAAATTAAATGAAGAATCTGCAATTAAATGGCTTAACAATGGTGCAATACCTACTGATACAGTTAAAAATTTATTTAGTAAAGCAGGAATTATGGAAAAATACCATAATTTAAAGCAAGGTAAATAATGAATAATTTAGTAGAACTTACAGAGTTAATAATAAAAAAACTAGTAAAAGATTCCGAATCAGTATCAGTAAAAGAATTTGAGTCCGATGAAGATAACACCATTCTAATTGAAGTAATGGTATCATCAGAAGATATGCCAAAAGTAATAGGTCATGGTGGCAAGACAATAAATTCCATCAGAACTATAGTACAAGCAGCTTCATTCAATATGGACAATAAATTAGTTAAAATAAATGTTGACTCATACTAATAGAACCAAAGTGTTCTATTTTTTCTTTTACCTTGATTTTTTCTTTATAATATTTTATAATTAATATGGAGGCTAAATATGAGTAAAATAAAAAATATATATGCGAGAGAAATATTAGATTCCAGAGGCAATCCTACCGTAGAAGTAGAATTAACCCTAGAATCAGGAATAAAAGCAGTAGCATCAGTACCAAGTGGAGCATCTACTGGTAAGAATGAAGCATTAGAACTAAGGGATAATGATAAAAATAGATATCATGGTAAAGGTGTATTAAAAGCCATAAACAATGTTAATAATATTATAAAACCATTATTAATAGGAAAAGATTCATTAAATCAAGAAGAAATAGATAGAATCATGTTAGAAAAAGATGGAACTGAAAATAAAGAAGTACTAGGAGCTAATGCCATATTAGGAGTTTCACTAGCTAATCTAAAAACTGCTGCTAAATATAAAGGTTTAGAATTATATGAATACTTAGGAAAAGAATACAGTATGCCAAGATGTATGATGAATATCTTAAATGGCGGAGTTCATGCTAGTAATAATCTAGACTTCCAAGAATTTATGATAGTACCAAATAAAGAAGAATACCATGAAAACCTAAGAATGGGTTCGGAAGTATTTAATACTTTAAAAAATGTTCTAAAAGAAAGAAATTTATTATGTGGAGTAGGAGACGAAGGTGGTTTCGCACCTCAAATAAATGATGCCAAAGAAGCCCTAGAGTTAATAAAAGAAGCCATAACAAAAAGCGGTTATGAATTAGGGAAAGATATAAATATTGCTCTCGATGTAGCAGCATCAGAATTCTATAATGAAGAAGAAGATATCTATTTACTAGAAGGAGTAAAATATACCAAAGAAGAATTAGTATCCTACTATCAGTCACTAGTAGATAAATATCATATCATCTCTATTGAAGATGGAATGGCTGAAGAAGATTATGAAGGATGGAAACTATTAACAAGTAAATTATCTAATATCCAATTAGTCGGAGATGATTTATTTGTAACCAATAAAAAACTACTTCAAAAAGGAATAGACATGCATATCGCTAATGCTATCTTAATAAAACTAAATCAAATAGGAACTGTAACAGAAACCTTAGAAACCATAAAACTCGCTAGAGATAACAATTATAAAACAATAATATCTCATCGTAGCGGTGAAACAGAAGATAATTATATATCCGACTTTGCTGTAGGCCTAAACTTAGGTCAAATAAAAACAGGTTCAATGTCCCGTGGTGAAAGATTATCCAAATATAATAGATTACTTAGAATAGAGGAGCAAGTCAAATGAAAAAATTAGTAGTATTAATAATACCAATCTTATTATTAACAGCTTGTACAAGTAATGAAGAAGATAAAATAGCCTATCTAGAATATAAAAATGAATTAGAAAAACAAGAAACATTTAGTCCAGAAGATGAATTAGATTTTAATGTCTATTTCAATATCTCTAAAGAAGGAGAAGAGATAACTAACTATAGTATATTAATAAATAATCCCAAAGTAAATATGCATAAAGTAAAAGCATTATTAATACATAATTATATCATAGATGAAGCCTATCCATCTATAGGTATAATGGATAAACCAGTAGAATTACTAAAAGATAACAATAATAAAATAGAATTAAAAGGAAAAATTCAAACAAGTGAAAATATAAGTAATGTAAAATATAAATTATATATCGAATATACTACTGATGATGGAAAAGAAAATAAAATCTATTATGATGTAAAAAGAGGATAAATTATGACAAAAAGTATATAAAGAATATTATATACTTTTTTTGGTGATTAAAATGAAAGTTAAAGTAATAGATGAAGAACATGAAAAAGATCTAGAAAACAGTATAAACACCTTTATCAAAGAAAATAATATTGATATCATTGATATCAAACTATCAAGTTCATGTAGTATCTATAGTGAAGAACAAATATATTGCTTTACTGCTCTAATAATGTATACTGAAATAAAAGAAGAATAACTTCTATATAATAAATATGGTTGATATCTTAACTTAAGACCTAAGGCTTAAGTTAACACTCTATAGACCTAAGGCTTAGAGTGACCCAAAAGAAATGTCAAATATTAAATATTTTACTTTATATAAAATAATATTTGTGATATTATATATATAGGGTGTGAATATGAGAACAAAAAAAATATTTTTAAACATGATATGTGATATATTACCATATCTCTTAATCGGAGTAGTAGGAATTATCAAAATGGATGTATTAATAAAATACATCGGAGATGTCGGTAATGGCTACTATCAAACAATAAATCAAATAATATCTTATGTCTTTTTAGCACAAGCAGGCTTTTCTGATGCCGTAATATATAGTTTATATAAACCATTTGCTGAAAAAAATAAAGATGACATAAATGCCATTTATGGCGGAGCCAGAAAAGTATTTAGAATAATAGGCTTTATCATACTAGGAATAATCTTCTTAGTAACATTAGGACTACACTTATTCTATAATTTTGAAGAAGGATATAAAGTATCAGCCCTAATATGTTTCTTTATTATATCAACATCATATCTAATATCATACTTTGGTAAAGGACAAACATATATGGCCGTATTAAGTGCAGCTCAAGAAAAATATGTCTATTCCCTAATATTTAATGGAGTAAAATTACTTTGTGATATCCTAATAGTAGTAGTAACTATCAAATTTAAAACACTAGAATCTATAGCAATAGTAATATTAGCTATGAAAATACTAGAAGAAATAATAAATAGAATAGTAGTCAAAAAGAAATATCCAGAACTACATGAAATAGCACGAAAAGATACCTCAATGGTAAAAATGACCAAAGACTTAGCTTGGACCCAATTAGGATATCTAATACTAAATAATGTTGACGCCTTATTACTAATGGGTTTCAATGGCCCTGTAATGGTTAGTATCTATACAACCTATAATTATATATTAAGATTCCTAACCGAAATAGCATCTCGTGTCGAACTATCTAGTGTCTATTCCTTTGGCAATGTCTTTGCCAAAAAAGAAGAAAAAAGAGTATACCCTTTATTTAAAGAATATATGATGATGTTTATACTAATAGCCTTTAGTATGTGCTTAACATTCATGATTGGAATAAGAGGCTTCGTATCCGTATGGGTAGGTAAAGAAAACTATATCTTAGACTATATAACTGTAGTATTATTTACTAGTACATCATTTTTAAATATCTTATATTTCCCATTAGTAGCTTTAATAAATGCTGATGGTTTATTCAAAGATAACAAAAAACATATCTTTATTTGTGCCTCAGTAAATCTAATATTATCCATAATATTAATAAATTACTTAGGCATAAATGGAATATTACTAGGTACAGGAGTAGCCTTCTTAGTAAATATAGCCTTAAAATCAAATCTAATATCTAAAAAGATAACTAAAGAAATAAAACTATCAAATATCTTAAAATATTATATAATAACAATCATACTATTCATAGTACTATCAGTAGCCCTAAAACCAATAGAAAATTACTTCCTACTAACGGCAGGTAGTTTCATAACAACAATACTAAAACTAGGAATAATATTTATCATCATAACATTATTAACATCCCTTATCTTATATGTAGTTAGTAACGATGCCAAAAATCTATTCAGAAGATTACTAAATTTAATAAAAAGAAAACTAAAAAAATAGAGAATTACTTTTTCTCTATTTTTTCTTTTCTATATTCTTCTAGTATCTTAATAATATTAATCTTATATTTAGGATATGCTTTAAATATTCTTCTATTAAGAAATTTACTCTCAATCTTTTCTTTAATTTTTTCTTTAATCTCTTCCGTACTATCCTTATCAATCTTTGATAAACTATTCTTAAGTTTAAATGAAGCATACATCGAAATAATAAAGTCAATAGTAAAGATAATCAACAAAATCAAACTAATAATATTCAAAGTATTAGTATTAATCTTAAGTAATAATCCCTCAAAGAAAGGATTAGCAAAATAAACTAAGAAAGTACCAAGTACTCCAAAGAAGAAAGCATTATTAAGACAAACTCTTCCATTAATATTAAACTTTCTATTAGAATAATCCCACCATCTAGCCTTAAATATCTTTTCCATAAAATAACTAACCATATATTCAATAAAAGAACATACTATTACTGCTAGTAAAAAGACTGTCAAAGGATTATCTTTATAATGATTTAAATAAAGAATCATTATAATACTAGAATATCCATATATAGGACAATAAGGTCCTAACATAAATCCTCTATTAACAAATTTCTTATACTTAGGAAAAGTAACACATACCTCCATAGTCCATCCAATAAAAGAATATATTAAAAATAATATAAAATAAAAATAAAACTTATCCATATCTACCTCACTTAACAAGTATATCAAAAAAAGAACTTCATGTAAATACCTTGAAAAAAATATCATATTATTATATTCTAGAGAAATCAATCATATGTTACACTTTTTTATAAAAAGTTCTTTTCTGCC
>OGXJ01000519.1_pt1 | contig 30721 bp, 25 predicted proteins | sample 1576231 | NCBI WGS metagenome assembly OGXJ01 (sample SAMEA3541539, study PRJEB24748) | human gut metagenome | biome: human gut; feature: human-associated habitat; material: faeces | place: China | collected 2012
AAATTTTCCACGCCGCCGATCTCCTGCAAAATTAAATTTGCCGCCGTGTTGTCACTCCACCTGAGCGATGCCGAACAAATTTCCGCCAGCGTCATGCCATCAGCAACATGGTCTTTGGTGATTGGCGCGTAGGACAAAATATCTTCCGCCGAAAACTTACGAATTTCATTCAAATCGGAGGTATTTTTTTGTCTTAGCAATTCTGCAGCCGTAAAAACTTTGTGTGTCGAGCAGTAGGAAAAACGCGTATCAGGTTTGTAGCAAATTTTTTTTCCATTCTCCATGTCAACGGCGTAAACACCAATCACGGCGTTATATTTATTTTCCAGATCAGCAAGATTTAATTTCTGCCGCGCTTGACAATCCTGAAGGCAGAAAACCATCAAGCCACAGATTATCAAAAACAAAAAACAAAATTTCTTCATAATAACCTCCTACTATCTGTTGAACGACCCGCCAAATTCAACGGGTCGTATTGGCTCAATAGAGCGTGATCATCAGCAATTAGCACTCTTATTGCCATTACTAATACATCACTTCATACAATCAAAGATGCAGTCACTTGCACTTGTCAACAAAAATTGGACACAAAACTAAAAAAATCAGGCATAAAAAACGAATCGATGTACAAGATTCATCAACTTTTCTGACATCCTTCAAGCTTGTTAGACAAACCATGCCATCGATAATGCAGACGAGATCAGCAGATGGGCGTGTGACGTTCCCGATACTGCTTCGGCGTCAGGTAGCCTAAGGAATAGGCTGGCCTCTGTTCATTGAAGAAAAGAATGTAGTCATCCACCTCCTCCTTGACCGGTTTCTCGCCGGTCACATGCAAGTCCATGAACAGCTCCGCCTTGATCCATCCATTGATGGACTCCATAGCGGCATTGTCTGTGGGGGTCCCGGCACGTGACATGGATCGGGTGATGCCGTACATGGGCAATAGCTCGTTGTAGGCTTTGGAGGCGTAGACCGATCCCTGGTCAGAATGGAGAACCATTTGGTGCTCCGGATGCCGTTTTTGCCACTCAATCAGATTTTCCAGTCCGCTGATGTAAGTCATGCGATCACCGCGTTTTGCAGAGAGGGAATGACTGACAATCTCATTGTTCCATAGATCCATATAAAGAGTCAGTTCATGGTAGATGCCTTTCACATAAAAAGCGGTCATATCACTCACGATGCACTGCATTGGCCCATCGATCTGCATTTCAGACATGAGCAGGTTGGGAAATATCCGCGCTGGATCGCCAGCCTTCTTGTACCTGTAGTGCTTGGATTTGCTCTTGATTCCCGCAATCCTACAGCATTTGTGGGCATAGGGATCGGACAGGACAATCTCTTTGTCCAACCGTATCTTGGCGTTCAGCCAGCGATAGCCGTGCGATGGATACTTCCAATGGTACTCCTGGAACAGCAGGACGTTGCTCAAAAGGCGCTTTTCTTTGCCCGACGGCTGAGAAAGATGTTTTTTCCAAGCGTAGAAACTGCTCCTCTGGATGCCCATTGTCTTGCAAAGAAGCTTCACCGGAATTTCTCCGGATAGTTCCATGATTACTTGATAATCTTGTTGCCGTACAGAATTATAGTACCATTTAAACCGTACCCTTTGTCAAGGACATTTTCAAAAGAAAGAGAGAAGCAGCGACCCCTTTTGGAATCGCTGCTTCTTATTTTTTATTAAATTATCTTCAATGGGTAAATACCCGTTTTTATATACTCATAATACTCGTTTGGGGATAGCTTTGCTAACTTCCATTGGTATCTGTAGTTGTTGTAATAATCCATCCACCTATCTATTTCTAAACGCAGAGACTCAAAATCTTTGCACTCAGATATATGGATTTCATCCTTCATGTGCCCGTAAAAGCTCTCCTGAGGTGCATTATCCCAACAATTACCTCTTCTCGACATAGATTGCCTTAAATTAGCATCGTTAACAAACTGTATAAATTTATAACTCGTATAGTGTGAACTCTGGTCCGAATGAATAATAGTCTCACTAGAAAGTTCGCTTCCATGCCTAGCAAGCACCATATTAACACTTTCCAACACGAAATCTATTGCCAATGAATCACTAAGACAATATCCAAGTACTTGCATCGTATAGGAGTCTAGAATTGTAGATAAATAACAGTATTTATCATTCAATGGTATGTAAGTTATATCTGTTAACAATACTTTTCTAGGTCCATGTGCTTTAAATTCCCGGTTCAAAAGATTAGGTGCTACCTTGTTGGTCCTCAAAGCTCTTGCTATTTGCCGATAGGGATTAGGCTTTCTAATAGGGCATCTCAGATTATATTTCACCATTAATCGTCTTATCTTTTTTAGGTTCATAAGTACCGGCTTCTCTAAATGCAATAGCCTCATATGTATGCCCCGGATGCACTTATCATACCCCTTAAATTTATATGCCTCTAGAATAATACTAAAGTCTTCCCTATCTTTTTGCTCCTTGGCATTACGAAATTCCATGTTGCTTAACCAATTATAGTATCCAGATCTAGTAACATGAGCAAGTTTACATAAATGGACTATTTTCAATCGATTATCTGGCCTAGATACCAAATTATGAATTAATTGAAACTTTCTATTTGCTAGCCCCAAAGCTATTTCACGCGCTAATCTGATTTGTCCAAGCAACACATTTTTTTTAAGAATTCAACCTCCTGTCTAAGATAAGACAATTCATACTGCATGGATGCTATTGTTGCCTCTATTGGTAACTCGCTGTAATCTTTATTCTTCGGCGGAGTTTTTATCTCTCCACCAACACCTTGAGTAAGAGACTTTCCGGATTCTATCGCTTTTTTTAGCTTAAAAGCAAAATTATTAATTCTGTATTGTCCCAAAAGATCAGGATCATACCCTAACTCCCTAAAAATAGACACTGGTGAAAAGCCCTGAATATATAGTTTCCAAAATGTCTCCTTAAACTCTACCGTCAACAATATCATATTATCAGTGACCCTGTATGTATAGGGGTTTTTACGCAACAATAGTTTCTCCTGTTCCGTAAAGCGCTTAACAGTCATTTTGAGCACCTCCGCTTGGTATTCATAGTATAACATTCAGTTTGGAAAAAAGTTGCTCAAAAACGATTTTAGACAATCAAAAAGAAAAAAATGTCCATTTTTTAGGATTTACCAAGAGAAAGCTGTCCAATACTTGTTTTTTTCTTGCTAAATGTCCCAAAATAGTAATTTTACAAATATAAAATCTATTCATATAGAATATACTCTTTTCATGTCCATATCACTTTCTATACTCTCTCTCAAACTGTCTATGACTATGGGTACATTATAATCCGGACTTTTGACACTTGAAAAAGGAGATTTTCTTAATCCTTGACAAAAGAAAAGATTGAATCCCGTTTACTTGACACTCTTGTTTTTATACTAGCGTAGAAATACAAAAACGTTCTGCTGAACTGGCAGCAGAACGCTTGTGTTTAACTTACTAAGACTTGTTTTATTTTTTTTAGCGCACGTTCTTTGTGAACATAGCCTGATTGCTTAGTTATTCCATATTTTTTACAATAGGATTGCATAGTTTTATCTTCAAAGAAAACTGTTTTGATAATATTTCTTTGTGCATCTGTAAGTTTTTTCATTGCTTCGGACAATAGCTGATTATGCACCAACTGGTCAATATCATTCTTTTCGTCAGCAATTTGCATTTCTTCGCCCTCTTCCTCTGCGTCCAGATAATAGCAATCCTTGACAGATTTCCCGCGTGTAAACTTGTGTAGCAGTCCGAAATGGATATGGTACTGCAAAAGTCCAGGCAGATGCCCGAAGTCGCGTCCGTCATACTTCTTGATTTGCTCTAAAAAGATTAACCAGGCAGTATTGACGGCATCCTCGCCCAAGGCTTCACGCACTTCGTAGCGATAGGCCTCCTTGTAGATTAAGGGCTTAAAGGCTGTACATAATACATTGATGGCCTCGCGGTCACCCTTTTGGGCGCTGCGCACCAGCTCCTTGAATTCTGTGAGAGTGAAGGTTGTTTTTTCCTCCGTGCAGTTCTGCGGTTCGGTGCCTTCCGGCATGCAGCAGATTACCTGTTCGGTATTTTCCTGCTCAGGGCAGTTTTTTGTTGTTATGTTGTCCAGTTCCTTTCTGAGGCGGTCGCAATGCCGCGTATGGCAGAATTCTGTGCTGTACTGCATCAAGTCTTGATGGGGTTATTATAGCACAGAAAATTGAAAAGATTATAAAAGAGGACAGATGTGTCCGTTTTAGCCGTCAAAATAAATTTATGTAATACGCTATTCCCATATGGAGGCGATTACATGGATAAAGACAATGAACGTATTTTATTGGCCAACGTGATTGGTGAGTGTATTAAATCTCTGCAGCTTGACAAGAATATTAATCAGAAAGAGCTGGCGTTGCTGTCGGGAGTGTCGGAGCGTTCGCTGCGCAGGATTGAAAGGGGGCAGGTGAACGTGAATGTGTATGTGCTGAGGCAGCTGGTGATGGCGCTTGGTGAGGAGATGCCGGATTTTTGGAGGATTGTGGAGAAGAATATGGAGCTGATGGGAGAGGAGTTTCCGCATGTGCGCAAGAGGGTTGCGGATAAAGTGTTGAGGGATAATAAAAAATAATAAAATGGGTGGATATTTAATTACCAAGAATATTTATCAGATATACTTGAATTTTTCACAAGAACATAGTACAATATAAACGAACGGTCTTTCTGTAAAATTGCTGACAAAATAGTCATATATAATTAAATTCCCTATGTATAAACAGCAGTAGAATTTGTTATAATATTAAGATTAAGAAGTAATTCGGGAGAAGACTGAGAGTTGAATTTATTTAAAAACATGGGATTCTGTATCAAGGAAGTGCTGTATTATGAATGACAGAAATGGCATAAAATGGACTCGTGAAGAAACAATTTTGGCTTTAGACTTATACTTAAAGATACCATATAAGAAAATAACCAAAACAAACTTGGATGTTATAAAGTTGGCTGATCTTTTGGGGAGAACACCAGCTTCTGTCTACATGAAGGTATGTAATCTTGCAAGTAATGATCCGTTGATTAAAGCAAAAAATCAATCAGCATTATTGAACGGAAGCAAGTTAGATAAAGAGATTTTCAATGAATTTAGCTGTAATTTAGAAGATTTAGCTCTTAATGTAGCATATATTCTAAAGAATAACTATGCAAATGACCATTATTTACCAAACGTATTGGGTGAAATGCCTGACGGTTTATATAAAGATAACATTGTAAAACAACGCATAGGGCAAGTTTATTTCAGAAATGCAGTATTAAAAATTTATGGGAATAAATGCTGTGTTACTGGTATTGACGCGACAGAGCTTTTGATTGCAAGTCATATAAAACCATGGAAAGATAGCGATGAGCATACAGAACGCACAAATCCTTGCAACGGATTGTGTCTGAATGCTTTTCATGATAAGGCCTTTGATAAAGGTCTGATAACATTTGATTCTAATTTTAAAATGCTGATATCAAGCAAATTAGAGAATTGTTGTATGGATGATGATACGAAAAGATGGTTAAAGTCTTATAAGGGTGTGGCTTTGCATTTTCCTGAAAGTTTTGCTCCAGCAAGAGAATTTATGCAATATCATAACGATAAGATATTTTTAGGTTGATTAGCTTTTCTGAAAGCATTTGTTTTGTTGGAAAGTGAGCGATATGGAAGAAATTTTTATGAATGTCTATGATAGCAATACTTTTGTTGGTGCTTACGATATTGATTCTTTCTTAAAGCGTAAGTTTGGAGAAGGCAGTACCTTGTTCAACACCGCAAAAGCCTGCGCTCCTATTTTCAGACTCGAAGGAATGACAGACGAGTTAATGGACGAAGTAAACAGTCTTTTTGATGCCAAAGGCCACGCTGCCGTTCGCGACAGATGTGCGCTTATTTTGCAGCATTGCAAAGTTTCTTTTGTCGGTTATCCTGTGGCGAAAAAAGCAGGATGTGAAGCATTTGCCGAAAATCTTGAATTAGTTAATTCTGAATTGAAAATAGTCATTCCGCACATGCTCTATAATTATTTCTTTTTAGGATTTTCAGAGGTAGACTTAAACAAGGTTGTCGAAAGAGTAATACAAGACAATCCGGCTGGTTTAAAACGTCCTGAAATTAAGTATCCGTATATGGTGAAGAACTTTTTATACGCTGCTTATTGCGGTATGACGGCATCAACCTTATGGGACGGAAAGAGCAATGTTAATGGCGGTTTCATTACTGTTTGCAATAATGGTGATGTACTTGCTCATTACGCTTTGGAATCGGATGCATTTAAAACTTATTTGTACAATAACTGCTATTTAGAGTTTCCGTCTACCAGTCCCAACCATGGTAATTATGGAGTTGTTTATAAAGAATTCAGCAGATATTACTTTAGATTGAACTTCCAGATTCGTTATAAATAAGTCAGAGGACGGCGAAAATATTCAAAAATGGACAAGCTGACTAAGGAGCAACGCCATAAAAATATGCAGGCTATCCGCAGTAAGGACACCAAAATCGAAATCCTTCTGCGCAAGGCACTGTGGCACGAGGGCATCCGCTACCGCAAGAATTATAAGGTGTGCAGCTGCCATCCGGATATCGTCATTACCAAGTACAAAATCGCTGTCTTTTGCGACGGGGAGTTCTGGCACGGCAAAAGCATGGAGCGCTACGATGTGACGACCAACGTAAAATATTGGCACGAAAAAATCAGGCGTAATGTGGAGCGCGACCTTGAAAACACCATTGAACTGCGCGATAACGGCTGGATAGTGCTGCGCTTCTGGGAAACGGAAATTAAAAAGCACCTTGCCGACTGTGTGGCAGAGGTGCAGCGCTGCATTTACGCAAGAAGAAGAACAATCGCTATACGGCGAACACGTAACTGACGCGAGAAGAAGAAGTGGCGCTCACGGCGAACGCGCAACTGACGCGAGAAGAAGAAGTGGCGCTGTACGGCGAACATATAAGACTAAAGGCGTTCTACCCAACTGCGGTAGAACGCCTTTTGCTTTAATGTTGTGTGTGCGTATCAGGCTTGCTCAGCTTGCTCTTCCTTCAGCTTCTCTACATCAGCGAGAGATAAATTTGTAAGCTCCGCAATATCCTCGAGAGAATAGCAGCCCTTGGCCAACATGCGCTTAGCAGTAGCGATATTGGCATTTGCTTCACCTTCAGCAAGACCTATTTCCTTGCCTTTGGCAATACCCACAGCTTCGCCCTCACGTCTTTCATCTAACAAACGTGCTTCCATAAGCATAAATTCTCGCCTCACTTTCGTATCGAGTTTCAGATAGCTGATTTCATCATCTATCTGCTTGGTAAAATCAGTAGTTACAATGTGGTTGTTTACATAATCATAAAAGCTCTTGATGTCTTTAGAAATATCGCCATGCGTACCTTTGGTGTTCAAAAAAGATTTAATGACGAGCTATATTGTTAAAAATAGTGTTTGTAGTATTGTTTAAAAGCACAGCTTGCAACAAATGCAATATTGGTGTTGTATTTGATTTTCTGAGAGTAAAGAGGAGTTCCGGTTCCTGCAAATTCACCATTGAACTTATAATATTTTACTGTTTCATCCGAATAACTCATACCGCAATCTTTTTCCAATTCGGTCAAAAGCATATTATTTTGTTCAGAAAAAGATCTTTTAGAGTTTTCTTCTACTATTTTGTTTAGTAAAGATAAGGTACTGCGGTTATCGTCATAATTAAAAAGACGAGTGCTTTCAGCAATAGCAACCGTGTCATATAATACACTATAAACTTTTGCTTGTAATGTATAGTAAGGAGGACTGTTACGAAGTGATTTTATTGAATTGAGTTCAAGATAAATTGTTCCTGAAGGTGCTTCAATTATCTTTTCATATTGTTCAGGGTTGGATTGTAGTTCTTCCAATGAGATTGCCGAACATGATAATGGGATTAACAACAGCATAAATAATATTGTTATCATTCGTTTCATTTTGAAAGCCCCCTTTGTTTTTTTATTACATTTCTAATTATATTATAGCATAGAAAAGAGTTAAAACAAACTGATTGGTGAGAACCCGGCTTGTTTTTTATATGAAAAAACTTCTTGAAAGTCATCCGTTTGGCAACAAACTTTTCACAAAAAATATGTATCACTATTTGTCAATAGCCCATATTTAGTGTATAATAAAGTAGAGAGTATGTGTGCGGACACAGTATCAAATTCAATTTCTACATTTGTACGGAAGAATGTAAAATAAAAAATGGAGGTGTATTTTTTTTGGGTAAATTTCAACATAAGGTCCAGATTATCCCGCTTGGTGGTTTGGGCGAAATTGGTAAAAATATGACGGTATTCCGTTACGGGGATGACATGATCCTGATTGATGCAGGCCTGATGTTCCCTGAAGACGATATGCTCGGCATTGACTTGGTTATTCCCGATATTACATATTTGGTTGAGAATAAAGATAAAATTAAGGGTATCTTTCTGACACATGGTCACGAGGACCATATCGGTGCGCTGCCCTATGTTATGAAACAAATTGATTGTCCCGTTTATGGTACCGCACTTACTCTGGGTATTTTACAAGGCCGCTTGAAGGAAAACGGTGTAGGCAACGAAACCCTGCACGTAGTAAAACCCGGTGACAAGATTAACACCGGTGCCTTTAAGCTCGATTTCATCCGCGTAAACCACAGCATTCCCGACGCTGTTGCTATCGCGATTACTACTCCTATCGGTGTTATTATCCACACCGGTGACTTCAAAATCGACCACACTCCTGTTGACGGACAGGTTATGGAATTCAATAAATTTGCCGAATACGGCGACCGCGGTGTACTGTGCCTGCTGGCAGACAGCACCAACGCCGAGCGCCCGGGCTTCACTCCCAGCGAAAAAATGGTAGGCCAGACCTTTGACGAGGAGTTCCGCTATGCTAAGCATCGTATTATTGTAGCAACCTTCTCCTCTAACGTACATCGTATCCAACAGGTTATTGATACTGCTGTGAAGTATGACCGTAAGGTAGCAGTTATCGGCCGCAGCATGGTGAATGTTGTAAATATCGCCAAGGAGCTGGGTTACCTGAAGGTTCCCGAGGGCGTGCTGATTGATATTGACGAAACTCATAACTATACGCCGGAAAAGGTTGTTATTATCACCACCGGCAGTCAGGGCGAGCCGATGAGCGCGCTCACTCGTATGGCTATGAATGACCATAAAAAGGTTGATATTATGCCCGGTGATACAGTAATTATTTCTGCTACACCTATTCCGGGCAACGAAAAGCTTGTTTCCCGTACTATCGACCATCTGTACAAGCTGGGTGCGGACGTTATCTATGAAAAGAGCAACGGCGTCCACGTTTCCGGCCACGCCAGCCAGGAGGAAATCAAGATGATGCACAATCTGGTGCGTCCGCGTTTCTTCATGCCTGTGCATGGTGAATACCGTCACCTGGTTAAGCATGCTAATCTGGCGAAATCCCTCGGCATGCCGGCAGACCACATTGTTATCGGTGAAAACGGCAGCGTTATCGAGCTGACCAAGAGCAGCATTACCATTAGCGGCAAGGTGCCTGCAGGCAAGGTGCTGGTTGACGGCTTGGGTGTCGGCGACGTAGGCAACATCGTACTGCGCGACCGCCGTCAGCTCTCTCAGGACGGTATCATGATTGTTGTTGTAACCGTCGACAAGGAATCCTGCCATGTAGTTTCCGGTCCGGATATCGTTTCCCGCGGCTTTGTTTATGTGCGCGAGGCCGAGGACCTGATGGATGAAGCACGCGATAAGGTGCAGGCTGCATTGGACCGCTGCGAGGAAAACAATGTTTCCGAATGGTCGGCAATCAAGTCCACTGTCCGTGATTCTCTGGGACGCTTCCTGTTCGAAAGAACCCGCCGCCGTCCGATGATTCTGCCGATTATCATGGAGATTTGATAGTGATTAGTGGATAGTGATTAGTTATTAGTGATTAGTTTTTGGTGAGCGGTTGTCAGAAGTCAGCTGATAAAGGATGACTGCCGGCAGCTGCAAATTTAGGAGTTGTCTTATCTTGCGCAAGGAAAGAAGAAGGAAGCAACAGAATAGAAGCTACTCGCGTCTGGTTGGCATCATATGCCTTCTTTTAGGCCTGCTGTTTACAGCTGCGCTTCTTTTGACGCCTGAGGATGGTGTACTGCATTATCCTTACCAGGTTGAATTCTATTTACTGGGTAAGGGTATCTTTTTGCTGCCTTTGGCTTTCTTTGCTGCGTCCTGGCAGCTGCTTAGAGGACAATTTGGTGTTTTTAACAAGAGAACATTAATTTTTACTTTGGTGACGCTGTGCCTTACAGGCACAGCTCATCATGTTTTTGTGCCTGTTGGCTCTGAGCTGGAGCCTTCGCTGATAGCGGAGGGCGGCGGTTTAGTCGGCGGTTTGCTGCTGAAGCTGCTGCGTTCCTTTGCCGGTGATGTGACTGTTTATATTATTCTTGCCTTAGGCTGGCTGTGGCTGCTGGGCCTGGTGCTGCCGCTGCGCAAATGGTGGGAGCTGTGGCAGGATTACCTGACCTCCGACGAAATTACGCTGGTGCGCCCTGATGACAAGGTGAGGGAGGAGCGCGTGCGTCCCGAGATTGTGCCCAGGACCGTGTTCAAGCGCAAGAGTGCCGCGCCTCAACAGCATGCCGTTCCCGCGGATAATGTTATCAGCAACTATACCAGCCCCGAATTTGATGCCTTCAACGAGGGCGTGCAGAAGAAAAGTGCTTTCAGAAGCATTTTAGGCTTTACCAAAAACAAGAGTGTTTACGAAAAATCACCTTTAAAAGAGGAAATAGAGCGTGACCCGGTGCAGCTGCCCGAATGGGAGCAGTCCAAGCCCGAGGTCATTGTAAGACCGATTATCAATTATGACGATGATTACGAGCCGGACAGCCGCTTTTTGGATGATGCGGAGCCGCCGGCTGCCGAACCCGAGCCGGAGCAGGAGCGTCCTGCTTCCGTAATCCGCAATACCTATCGCGAGCAGGCGCCTGCGTTTGCTGAGCCTGCCAAGGCGGAGCCGCAGCCTGAGCCTGAACCGGAGAAGCCGGCCGTAACGATTTTTGACAGTGCAGATAAAATTGCCGCAGCGGCGCCTGCTCAGCAGTCCGCAGCATATGAACCTGAAGCGCAGGCCGCAAGCAGCTATCAGCTGCCCCCGCTGGAGATTCTCGATACGCCGAAGGCCAGCGACCCGTCCACCTATCAGAAGGACATCATGGATCAATGTGCGGTGCTGGAGCAGACTTTGGCAGACTTCAAGGTGCGCGCCAGAGTTGTTGCCGTAACACGCGGACCTTCTGTTACCCGCTTTGAGCTGGAGCCTGCGGCAGGTGTGAAGGTAAGCTCGGTGGTGAACCTTGCGGATGATATTGCCCTGCGTCTGGCTGCTCCCGGTGTGCGTATCGAAGCGCCGATTCCCGGCAAATCCGCCATCGGCATCGAAGCGCCGAACACGAAGAACGATCCCGTGTGCTTCCGTGAGGTTGTGGAGGCAGGCAGTGTACGCAATGCCAAGGAGCATCTGTGCATCGGTCTGGGCAAGGATATCAGCGGTGATATTATTTCCGCCGACCTTGCGAAAATGCCGCATCTTTTGGTGGCAGGCTCCACAGGCTCCGGTAAATCGGTGTGCATCAATACGATTATCGCCGGTCTTTTGTACCGTGCTACACCGGACGAGGTTAAACTGATTCTTGTCGACCCTAAGGTCGTAGAATTGTCTAATTACAACGGTATTCCGCATCTGCTGACACCGGTTGTCACCGAGCCGAAAAAGGCAGCCAGCGCGCTGCACTGGGCGGTAGCGGAAATGGAGCGCCGTTATAAGGCGTTTGCCGACAGCCGTGTGCGTGACATCAAAACCTATAACGCGCAGGCCGACGAAAAGATGCCCTATATCGTAATTATCATCGACGAGTTGTCAGACCTGATGATGGTAGCCAAGGTTGATGTGGAGGATGCTATCCTGCGCCTGGCACAGAAGGCCCGCGCTGCCGGTATCCATCTGATTTTGGCAACCCAGCGTCCGTCCGTAGATGTTATTACAGGCATCGTCAAGGCGAATATTCCTTCACGTATTGCTTTCGCCGTATCCTCGCAGACAGATTCGCGCACCATTATTGATATGGGCGGTGCCGAAAAGCTGCTGGGCAAGGGCGATATGCTCTTTTACCCCATGGGCTACAACAAGCCTGTGCGTGTGCAGGGTGCCTTCGTCAGCGATGATGAGCTGAATAAAATAGTAGATTTCATTATCAAGCAGTCCATTCCTGTAAATTACAGCGAAGAAGTAACAGAGCAGGAGCTGGAATGTGATAATAAAGGCCATAATGCCGAGGATGCAGGCTCCAATGCGCCTGCAGAGGATGAGCTTTTTGAGGATGCCCTGAGCCTTGTGCTGGATATGGGGCAGGCATCAAGCTCCATGCTGCAGCGACGCTTCCGCATAGGCTATACGCGTGCGGCGCGTCTGGTAGATACTATGGAGGAGCTGGGCATTGTCGGTCAATCCGTAGGCAGCAAGCCACGAGAGGTTATAATGTCGCGTAAGGAAGCAGAGGAACGCTTCCTGCGCCGTGAATAAGCGGAGGTGCAGGCGAAATGGATGATAAGGAAAAGACTGTCGGCGCAATTTTGAAAGAAGCAAGACTGGCCAAGGGTATTTCCCTGGCTGATGCCGAAAAGGCTACCAGTATCCGTAGCCGTTATCTGCAGGCTGTAGAAAATGACGAATATGACAAGACTCCGGGCGAGGTTTTCCTGAAGGGAATAATCCGCAACTACGGTAATTATCTGGGACTGAACGGTCCGGAGCTTGTTAATGAATATAAAGCAAGTGCTGCCGGTATGGCGGCAGAGGCTGTACGCAGCCAGGGTATCCGCGAGGTGGAAAAAGTCCGCCTCAATATACAGCTGAAGGATAAGCGTGATATCGGCAGCGGTACAGGCCGCTTTGAAATGCCGGGCTTGCCGAAGCTGCCAATGAAGCAGTGTCTGGCAGGCTTAGCAGCGGTAGCGGTGCTCACGGCAGGCTATTTTGCTATTCCCGCTACGATTAACTATTTTAAAAATATGCCTAAGGAAGAGGCAAAGCAGACCGAGCAGGTTAAGCCCGAAGCTAAAGCACCCGCAGTGCTGGACAAGGTTACCGTTGACCTGGAGGCCGAGGGTGACTGCTGGCTGGAGGCAAGTGCCGACGGCAAGGAGCTTTTTGCCGGCATTCTGCATGCTAAGGAAAGCAAGCATTTTGAGGCTAAGGATAAGCTGATTATCAAATACGGCAACATCGGCGTTGTACGCATTAAAGTGAACGGCGAGGCTGTTGACCTGAAGGGCGAGCATGGCGTGGCCGTCAAGACCGCGCCGGAGGGCTTTGAAGTGCTGGCGCATACCGAGGGCGCGCCCGTTGCCGCCATGCAGGACGAATCCCGCAAACTGTACGGCGTGCAGTGGCATCCTGAAGTCAAGCACACCCCGATGGGCCAGCAGCTCATCGAGACCTTCCTGCACAAGTGCGCAGGGCTCGGCAACAACTGGGATGCCTCCAGCATCATCGAGGATCAGGTCGCGAAGATCCGCGAGAAGGTCGGCGACGCACAGGTGATTTGCGGCCTGTCCGGCGGCGTTGATTCCGCAGTCGCGGCGGCTCTCGTGCACAAGGCCATCGGCGATCAGCTCACCTGCGTGTTCGTGGACCACGGTCTGCTGCGCAAGGGCGAGGCCGAGCAGGTCAAGCATGATTTCGTCGAGGCGACCGGCATCAAGCTCATCGCCGTGGACGCCTCCGAAGACTTCCTCACCGCCCTGAAGGGTGTGAGCGAGCCGGAGAAGAAGCGCAAGATCATCGGCGAAAAGTTCATTCGCACGTTCGAGAAGGCTCAGCGCCAGGTCATCGAAGAGGCGGGTGCTTCCGGCAAGGAAGTCAAGTTCCTTGTTCAGGGCACCCTCTACCCGGATGTTGTGGAATCCGGCGGTGGCGACGGCGCAGCCAACATCAAGTCGCACCACAATGTGGGTGGCCTGCCGGACGACATCAAGTTCCAGCTCGTCGAGCCACTGCGTACCTTGTTCAAGGATGAGGTTCGTGCCATCGGTACCGAACTTGGATTGCCGGACGAAATCGTCTGGCGTCAGCCGTTCCCTGGCCCGGGCCTCGGCATCCGCATCATCGGCGAGATCACCAAGGAGCGTCTGGATCTGCTTCGCGAGGCCGACGCCATCGCTCGCGAGGAGCTTTCCAAGGCTGGTCTTGACCGTGACATCTGGCAGTGCCCGGTCGTGCTCCTTGCCGATGTGCATTCCGTGGGCGTGCAGGGCGACGAGCGCACGTATGGTTCGCCGATCGTGTTACGTCCGGTTTCTTCCGAAGACGCCATGACCGCAGACTGGTCTCGCATTCCGTACGATGTGCTTGCCACGATTTCGACGCGTATCACCAATGAATGCCGTCAGATCAACCGTGTGGTGCTCGACTGCACCTCCAAGCCGCCGGCAACCATCGAATGGGAGTGATTCCAAGCTGATTCGTTACTGAACGCAAAATCACAATCAATATGATGAAGCCTCCGGAAGTGCGAAACTTCCGGAGGCTTCATCATGCCTTCCGTCTTCTAGGCACGAGCCAAATCGCACCTCGCAAGGTATCGGACGCCTCGTCGCTGCTCACTTCTGAAATTGCACAGAGGAAGGACGTTTCTTTACCGTTTTCAATATCTTTGGATAATCGGAATATGACAGAGTATTCCGAAACGACTATTGCTAGGCAAGCATGTTAGTCCACATATCTGCGAAATCAGGAAGCGTTTTCGCAGTGGTTGCGATGTTCTTGATTAGAATGCCGTTGATTTTCAGCCCCAGCATCGCAGCGAACGTCGCCATGCGATGGTCCGCATAGGTTTCCATTTCAGCCGGCCTGAGATTCGCTGCCGGCACCGGCGTGATCTCCAGCCCGTCGGGAAGCTCACGGGCATCACCCCCGACTCTGGTGATCTCGTTGACCAATGCTTCCAAACGGTTCGTCTCATGGCCACGCAGATGACCGATGCCCAGCATGCGCGTAGGAGCATCGGCGAAGACCAGGATTGCGGCCAATGATGGCGCGATCTCACCTGCCGCCGTCAGGTCGAAATCACCTAGGCCGCTGACACGACCGTCGCCGGTCACTTCGCAGTACCGGACGCCGTCAATCACCGGAAAGCTGATTTCGGCTCCCATACGTTCCAAATATCCCGGAAGCAGGCCTCCGGGTTGCGTGGTGGATTCCGGCCAATGGGGCACGCGCACGGCTCCTCCGGCGATGAGCGCTGCGCCAAGGAACGGGGCGGCATTCGACAGGTCAGGTTCTACCGTCACCGTTTCGGGCAACTGCACGGCTCCCGGCTGCACGGTCCACACGCGGGCGTGTTCGTCGGCGTTGGCGCGCACGCCGGAACCTTGCAGATCGGCCACGGTCATGCGAATATGCGGTAAACTCGGTGTCTTCTCCCCCGTGTGATGCAGTTCCAAACCGCCTGGCACTCGAGAGCCGACGAGCAATAGTCCCGAAATAAACTGCGAGGATCCCGAAGAATCAATGCTGACTACGCTCGGCTCGGCGCACTGGCTCACCGTTTGAGGTGGAATGATTGTAAATGGCAGGCGCCCTTCCTCGCCGTGGTATTCGATACATGCCCCCAACTGTTCAAGACCGTCCAACACGGGCTTCATCGGACGCGCGTACGCCTGCTCGTCACCGTCGAAATCCACAGGACCGTCCGCGAACATGGCAAGACCGGGCACAAAGCGCATCACTGTTCCCGCAAGACCGCAGAACACCTTCGTACCACCGTGGAACCGGCCGCCGGACGGCGGCACCACCGTAACCGTGGTGTCGACCTGCTCATCGATTTCGCAGCGCACTCCCAACGAACGCAGCGCGTCCATCATCAGCTCGGTGTCGCGCGAGCGCAGCAGACCGACCAATCGCACAGGACGATGCCCGAGAGCCGCAAGAATGAGATAACGGTTCGACAGGGATTTGCTGCCCGGCACCACAACGGTGGCGTCAAGCGACTTGCTGGCAAACGGCGCCGGCCAAAGATTCTCTTGAGATGCGTTCATAGGGCTTATCGTATCCAAAACCCGAGGAAAACAACGCTTCAATCTCGCCATACAGCACCCGTATCTTGCTCGAACTCGACAATCAAATGCCATCCATACCATTTCCGTTTGAAAACCCAGGCGGACAGAACTATGCGAATATCACAAAATGCCACGAGGAATTCCCGCGATCGTCGTGTTTGTACCGGAAACCGGGGAAAGGATTTTTCAAACCGTCTGAAACACCTTTGTTTCCAACGGTTTTGGTCGGGCTGACAGGATTTGAACCTGCGACATTCTGCTCCCAAAGCAGACGCGCTACCAAACTGCGCTACAGCCCGTTCACGTTCACACCCCGCGAATCCGCCTCACGGAATCGCATCAAGTGAACACGAGTTTCTATTATAGCGTATGGTTGGACAACGACAGGCTTACAATAGCATTTCGGAAGGGAGAACGGCATGGGACGTCACCAGCAGGCCGAATCGTCAGGCATCATCTCCTTTGTGACATGCGCCGTTATCGCCTGGTTCGCCATGAACGCATACATGCAGTTCGCCCCGGCCATCTGGCGTGTCACGCAGCGTCTGTTCACCGTCTGCGCGGGAATCGTGGCAGGATGCGGAGTCGTTTCATTCAGTTTGGGTTACGCACGAAAATCACGTTCGCTGACACTCAAACATGGTTGGGCTATTCCGGTCCGTCGTATTTTCGAGATCCTCGCGCTTTCCATGGTGTATGCTTCGACCATTTTCGTCACATCGTTCATGATGTTGTCCATCGTCAACAACATGATGGGCATCCGCACGCTGAAAGGCTATCTGCCGATCCTATGCGCGGCCATCGCAGGCGTTGTAGGCTATATCACTTTCGTGCAGGCGGAACTTATGAATGCCAAAACGATCGCTTCCCTACTGCCGTTTTTCGTGGTGTCTGGCGTGAGTATCGCAGGATTGACGTCCGACGATCCGTACTGGTACAACAATAATTTCTCTCAATTGGGCGACCGTACGACGTTCGCCGCGCGTATGTTCAATTCGACGCTGACGCTCGCGGGCATCTGCATTGTGATCATCAGCTATTTCGCCGTTTCCGAGCTCATCACCACGTATCGTCTGCAATTGCAGTATCTGGATTCCAATGCCATCAATGAGACGCCGAAGCATTTTCGTACGAGGATTCTGCTGCTGTCAATCATGTTGACGTTGGCCGGCATCGCTTTCGTAGGTATCGGCATGTTCCGTTACACGCCGCATCCGATTTTGCACAACGTGTTCGCCCGCGGCCTACCATGTTTGATGAGCGTGCTGATGATTGCCCTGCCTTGGCTTGCCCCGCAACTCTCAAAGGTCGTATACGTGGTTTCCGATCTTGCGATTGCGATTGGGGCTTATGCCGGATTCCAATGGCTGAGCGGGCATAACACGCTGACGAATGTGGAGGCGTTGGCCGGCATGATGTTCCTTGGCTGGTTCATCATTTTCTCGCGTCAAATCGCCGCCATCGAAGCGGATCGCGTGCAGACGCAGCTGATACTGGCGCAATCTGAGAGACCACGCTCCGTCGAGGATCTTGCGGAAGTCAGCGAAACTGTTCCCGACACAGTTTCGAGGCTCGCCGCACAAGTCTGATGCAAGGCTGACCGGCAACCGCCGGATTTCAACATATACATACCAGTGGGGTGGAGCCATCGCATTGGCGACGACTCCACCCCACTGAATTCTGACGGCATAACGCGAGTGCGCCGTCAGAAGTTGTAGTGCTTGTTGGACGGCTTCTTGTCGCTCATCAACAGCAGGAAGCTTCTTGATTGCGCAGTAATCGCAAAACCGGCCTCATAATTGAGTTCTGGCCCCTTTGGATTATGCGTGTCGACAATTAAGCGCCATTTCTTGCCATATTGCTCATCGGGCAGGGTGAACATGATCGGCTCGTAATGCGCGTTGAAAATCAGAATGAAATCATTGTCGACCATCTGATTGCCGTACCAGTCGGTTTCCGGAATATCGGAACCGTTCAGATAGATCATCACAGTGAAGGCGTGTGTGTTTGACCAGTCGTCCATATCCATAATGGAGCCGGTATGATCCATCCATTCGACCTGCGGAATCGCAGTGCTGTCGTCTCCCTGCTCGCGACCGGAGAAGAAGCGGCGGCGATGCAGCACAGGATGCTCAAGCCTCAAATGGATCAGCTTCGATACGAATTCGAGCAGGTCCTTTTGATCCTCGTCCAGATCCCAGTTCGTCCAGGAGATCGCATTGTCCTGGCAGTAGGCGTTGTTGTTGCCCTGCTGGGTGCGCGCCACTTCGTCGCCGCCGCAGATCATCGGAATGCCTTGGCTGAGCAGCAACGTGGCGAACATGTTGCGCATCTGCTGTTGACGAAGCTCGTTAACATCCTTGATGGTCGTAGGACCTTCGACACCGCAGTTCCAAGAACGATTGTTGCTTTCACCGTCCCTGTTGCCTTCGCCGTTGGCCTCATTATGCTTCTCGTTGTAGCTCACCAGATCGTTCATGGTGAAGCCGTCGTGCGCGGTGATGAAGTTCACGGATGCGACCGGTCGGCGGCCATTGACCTGATACAGGTCGGAACTGCCCATGAATCGGCTGGCGAATTCCGGCAACGTGGACGGCTGCGAGCGCCAGAAGTCGCGCACGCAATCGCGGTAGCGGCCGTTCCATTCGGACCAGCTGGACGGGAAGCCGCCCACCTGATAGCCGCCAGAGCCGAGATCCCACGGTTCCGCGATCAGCTTGACGCGGGAGATCACCGGATCCTGTTCGACGATGTCGAAGAAGGCCGACAGTTTGTCGACTTCCTGGAACTGACGGGCCAATGTGGCGGCAAGATCGAATCGGAATCCGTCGACGTGCATTTCGGTGACCCAGTAGCGCAGGCTGTCGGTGATGAGCTGCAGGGCGTGCGGCGAGCGCATCAGCAGCGAGTTGCCGGTGCCTGTGGTGTCGAAGTAGTGTCTGCGGTCGTTGTCGACCAGACGGTAGTAGGCGCCGTTGTCGATGCCCTTGAAGCTGAGGGTCGGTCCACGGTTGTTGCCTTCGGCGGTGTGGTTGTACACCACGTCGAGGATGACTTCCATGCCGGCATGATGGTATGCCTTGACCATGGATTTGAATTCGTTGACCTGTTCGCCGCGCTGTCCGGAGCTGGAATACGCGTTGTGCGGGGCGAAGAAGCCGATGGTGTTGTATCCCCAGTAGTTGCTCAGGCCTTTTTCCTGAAGGAAGCTGTCATTGACGAACTGGTGGATGGGCATGAGCTCGATGGCCGTGACGCCCAGCTTCTTCAGGTATTCGATTACCGAGGGGTACGCCAGACCCGCATAGGTTCCGCGAATGTCCGGCGGCACGTCCATGTTGAGGTTGGTCATGCCGCGTACGTGGGCTTCGTAAATCACGGAATCGTGATATGAGATGTTCGGATGCTGGTCGTTGCCCCAGTCGAAATAGGGGTTCACCACGGCCGCTTTCATGGTATGGGCGGCCGAGTCGAGCGTGTTCATGCTGGTAACGTCATCGGGGCTTCTGAACCAGTACGAGTAGAGGCTCTCATCGCCGTCGATGTTGCCTTCGATGGCTTTAGCGTAGGGGTCAAGCAGCAGTTTGTTCGGGTTGCAGCGCAGGCCTTGCGTCGGGTCGTATGGCCCGTACACGCGATAGCCGTAACGTTGCCCCGGTTGGATTCCGGGCAGATAGTTGTGCCAGACATAAGAGTTCTGCTCGGTCATTTCGATTATCAGTGAGCTTCGTTTGCGACCGGCAAGCTTGCCATAAGTTTCGTTGTCTTCCTCATCGAAAAGGCAAAGCTCGACTTTTTGTGCCACTTGGGAAAAGAGGGCAAAATTCACGCCGGCGCCGTCATAGCTTGCGCCGAGTGGATACATCGATCCGGGTCTGATTTGCATGATTCAAGTATCTCACGTTTCAGCCCCCAAATCGCAATTTCGTGTTGTTCGGCGATTATTTTTACGATTCGAAAGAACTCTTGCCTGTATTTTGCCGGTTTCGTCGAATTTGCTCGTGAAGAATAGCGATCATGGAATTGGAGGCCGTAATACGGGTGCCGCGCAGCCGCTGCCAGGAGACCCACGCCGATTCGACGTGCTCATCGCCGTCGAAATGACGTTCGACGGGATGCCATGCATGCAGGTGAAGCACCATGATGTTGGCAAGCTCGTCGGTCATGCCTTCGGACGAGTAAAACTGCCCCACATGGTCGAATTCGACACCGTCACGCCCGGCGGGCTCCACACCGGTTTCCTCACGAAGCTCCCGCAGCGCGGCCTCCTCCACGTCCTCTCCCCCGTCGATGAGTCCAGCCGGCAGACCGTAGGCGAAGGCGTCGCAGCCGATACGGTATTCCCGTTCGATCAGATACAGGTCATTCGCGCAATCATGCACCAGCATGACCACGCAAGGCGCGTGACGCATCACCTGACGGCGAATCACCGTTTGCCCTCCGTCACGCATCGGCAATGCGATCCGCAGGTCGTCGACGCCGAAAATCGCACCCTGATACACGTGCCTGCTGTCAAGCACCGTGACCATACCGGACATGTCCACGCCATCGCTGGATTCATCCAGCAATACGTCCACCTGGGTTCCGTCTACCGCCTCGTCACACATGACGCGTCACCGTTCCTGCCCGCTCGAAGGAAATACCATATTCCATGGATCGGTATTCATGGAAATCCAACGCACGGCAGGAATGTCGCCGGTCGCTTCCGCAACCGCATGGGGAACGTCTTCCATCGCATACTGGAACCACATGGATTCGATAGCGCTGTGCGGAGTGTTGACGAACGCCGGACGCACACGCCCGTCACCATGGCCCATGGCAACGCCGGAAGCACGCATGGAAGCCTCATAGCGGGCCTGCTCTATGGCGTCCGTCACCGGATGATGCCGCAGATCACTGGTCACATACACGTCGGCACCGGCCGCACGCACCTCATCGAACAAGGAATCACCGGAACCCGGAAGCACCGCCACCGTGCTGACCGGAACGTCCAGATCGCCGCAAACCTGCACGCCAAGCTCGGTGTACGGCAGCGCGCCAGCTACTCGACTGGCGAAATCACGCAACGCCACAGGTTCGGCAAGACGCCCCACACGCCCCAAACCGACCGGATGCTCGGCATCCGGATCATCGATGGGCACCAGCGGACGCTGATCCACCAAACCGAACATGTCAGCCGCAGCCATGCCGACGCCACGATACGCCGCATCGGCATTCGTATGCCCCACCCACAACGCACATCCGGCAAGATTGAGCTTACGCACAATCTCACCACGGAAACCCAATCCCGACACCGCATGAACGGAACGGAAGAACAACGGATGATGGCAAACCAGCAAATCAATACCACCGGCAATCGCCTGATCAACCACCGCCATAGAGGGATCAGCCGCAAAAGCGATACCGCGCACAGGCTGACGCAAATCACCCACGATAAGACCAGGCTCATCCCACTGCTCCGCATAGCGAAGCGGATACAACGTTTCCAGCACATCCACAACCTGCTTCAGCGTTGCCATCATTCCTCCTTATGCCATTGCTCGACCACGCACATCCGCAACACACACGAAACCCAGTACCGTATCAGTGCGCGGCAAGCTGCCAATCCGAACCAATACCCGTGGAAACATCCAACGGAACCGCCATATCGACCGCATGCTCCATGGCATCCTTCACCAACGCAGTGACACGCTCCGCCTCACCCGGCGCAACCTCCACCACAAGTTCATCATGAATCTGCAAAATAATCCGACTGGCAAGACCAGCCTCATGCAACGCATCATCAGCACGAATCATAGCGATCTTCATAATATCCGCAGCAGAACCCTGAATAGGCGCATTCAACGCGGCACGCTCCGCAGCATCACGCACCGCACGATTCGGCGACTTCAAGCCCGGAAAATACCTACGACGACCATAAATCGTCTCCGTATATCCCTTTTCACGAGCCGAAGAAACCAACGACTCCAAATACTCATGGACCTTGCCGAACGTCGCAAAATACTGCCGCTTCAATGACTCGGCCTCACCCGGCTTAATGCCAAGCTGCTGCGAAAGCCCATACGTGCTCAGCCCATATGCCAAGCCATAGCTCATCGCCTTAACATGACTGCGCTGATCAGACGTAATCTCATCCACAGGAACGCCATACACCAAACTCGCCACATACTTATGAAAATCCCTACCGGAACGGAACGCCTCAATCAACGCCTCATCACCAGAAAGATCAGCCATAATACGCAACTCAACCTGAGAATAATCCGAACTCAACAACGACTCAAAACCCTCACCGGGCACAAAAGCCGAACGAATCTCACGACCAGCAGGATCACGATTCGGAATATTCTGCAAATTCGGATCAACCGAACTCAACCGACCAGTCGCAGCCACAGTCTGCTCAAACGTCGTATGAATACGACCATCAGACCTGTTCGTCGCATCAATCAACGTCTGCACAATCTGCTTAAGCTTATTCTTCTCACGATGCAACAACAACGCATCAAGAAACTGACAAGCCCTATCATTACCAAACGAACGATCACGCAACACCTGCAAAGCAGCCGCATTCGTAGTATACGAACCAGTCTTAGTCTTCTTCGTAGGCTTCAAGCCCATATCCTCAAACAGAATCTTCTGCAACTGCTTAGGACTTTGCAGATTCACGCGCTCGCCCGCATACTGCCATGCCGTTTCCTGCGCGTAATTCGCGTCGGCGGCAAGCTGTTCGCGCATGCTCATCAGCCTGTTCATATCGACTTGCGCACCGGCATGCTCCATGCCATACAGCACACGGGATACTGGAATCTCCACAGATTCAAGCAATGAGAACTGCTCACGCTGATCCAATGAATCCGCCAGTTTACGCGCCAGCAAACCAACAATCGCAGTATGGCGCGGAAGCTGGTTGTCGTTCCGCTGCGCACTATCGTCCGGCTCGTCGAAATCAAGCGTGCCTTGCGTCGCGCCCTCGGACTGTTCCTCGATATGCAGGTCAAGGAAATGCGCCGCCGCCTGTTCCAGCGTGTCGGCATGGAAATCGGGATGGACCAGATACCCGGCAAGCTTGGTGTCGAACAGCGGCTTCGGCAACGCCACACCGACGCTTTCCAGCAGGTGGGACTGTTCCTTATACCCATGCACCACCATGGATTGGTGATGTTCGTCAAGTACCGTTTGCAGCTGGGACGCCATGTCACGGTCAACACGATTGGTACGAATCGCTTTATCATGTGCAGCGATCATCAGCGACGCATAGGCCGCGTTCCCCGGCTTGCTTTCGCCTTCCACCTGCAACACCCACGAATGCGCCACGGACTGCGCACACTGCTTCGTATGATCAATGGCGAAGCCGGAGGGAGTCGTCTTCGGCGCGATTTCACGTTCGTCATGCAGATGCCCGTTCGGCATCGGCAGATTGTCTCGTACCCATGCTTCCAATGCTTCCGGCGAGTCAACCGTTTCATACTGAGGTATTTCCAGCTTGCCGGACTCGTCTTGCTGCACGGGATCGTTGGTGGGCTTCCCCGCATTGAATGTTCTCAGCACACGGTTTTTGGTGCGTATGCCGAATTCAAGTCTGGTGAACAGTTGGTTGAGCTGGTTGGCGTCCACCTGACCGAAAGTCAAATCCTCGATGGACACGCCAAGGTCAAGGTCACGCACCAAGGCATTCACGGAACGATTCAGTTTGACCTGATCGATATTGGCCCGCAACGCCTCGCCTTTTTTGCCGCCGATTTCGTCGGCATGCTCGATAATCTGGTCAAGTCCGCCATACAGGTTGATCCATTTGGCCGCGAATCCATCGCCCACGCCGGGAACGCCGGGGATGTTGTCGGCGGTTTCGCCACGAAGCGCGGCAAGATCCGGATATTGCTCCGGCGTGACGTGGTATTTCTCCACCACCGCGTCGGGAGTCATGTGCTTCAAATCTTTGAAATGATGCCCCGGATACAACACGGTGATGTTGTCGTTGATGAGCTGGAACGCGTCACGATCGCCGGATAGCACCAGCGTGCGATAGCCTGCTTTGTCTCCCATGCTCGCCAACGTGCCGATCACATCATCGCCCTCGTATCCAGGTTTTTCGATGAACGTGACGCCAAGGGCCGTCAGCATCCGTTGAATCAACGGCAGCTGGGTCAATAGATCTTCCGGAGCCGCATCTCGCGTGCCTTTGTACTGCGGCAGCATCGTATTGCGGAAGGTACCGCCTTTGACATCGAAAGCGACGGCAAGATGATCCGGATGTTCCGCGTCGATCACCTGCGACAGCATGGTGGCGAAGCCCCAGACGGCGTTGGTCGCCTGACCTGCGGATGTACTGAAATTCTCTACGGGCAAGGCAAAAAAAGCGCGGAACGCCAAGGAATGGCCGTCAACGACCAATAGCGTCCCGCGCGTAGTGCCTTCCACAGTTGCTGTGTTAGCGCTCATCCTCTGCTTCCGACTTCTGATCACCGTACTTGGCGATGATGGCCATAGCCAGACGCTTCTTCGGGATGCGCTGGTCCATGGAGGTCTTCTGAATCCAACGGAACGCGCCCTGCTCGGAGAAGTCAGCCTTATCCATCAGCAGGCCCTTGGCACGGTCGACAAGCTTACGTTCCTCGAGGGTTTCCTCAGCCTTCTTCAGCTGCTCTTCCGCCTTCTTCAGCTGCTCTTCGGTTTCGTGCAGCTTGGATTCGCTGCGCTCCACATTGTCGAGCAGATCGTTGATTTCGGCGAAACGGCCCATGGCCACTTCCAGAGCCGGAAGCAGCTTGGATTCCTCATACGGCTTGGTGACGTATGCCATGGCACCTGCACCCGTGGCCTTCTTGACCAGATCGGACTGGGAGAATGCCGTAAGCATAACGACCGGAGCGATATTCTCATCACAGATGATGCCCGCCGCTTCGATGCCATCCATACGAGGCATCTTGACGTCCATGCATACCACGCTTGGACGGAACTTGCGGGTCAATTCGACTGCTTCCTCACCGTTAGCGGCTTCGCCCACAACCTCGTAGCCACTATCTTCCAGCATGGCAACCAAATCCATACGGTTCACGGATTCGTCTTCGGCCACGACGACGGTACGCTTGCGAGGTTTGTCATCTTCCTCGATGGACTGCTCAGGCGCTGCGGCAGCCTGAAGTTCATCGTCGGTGAGCACTTCGTCCGGTTCCGTGGTCTTTTCTGCAGACATGTCGGTCTCTTTCCACTGTCACACCCAAAGCCGGTCTCACAAACCCCAACCTGGTCCTGGACTGATTCGATGCCGTTACTTGCAATCGTTCGGATTCTGGAAATCTTCAGCTTTTCACAGCCTTGATTCACCCTCCATCACGCAAGTTGGAACGAACCGGCTATCTTCCTTGTACTTTCATGGATGATACTAGCAGAAGCCTACAAGCGCGTGTTGCCGCAATCCTCTTTTTCCTTCACGTGCAAAGCCGAAAAATCCAAGAAATTCCGCAATCCTGCAAAGTCCTTCTTTCCACAATCCCGCTTCAACGTTGTCTTGTTTATACTGGTCGTATGAGTAGCACTTTCACTATCAGAGATATTGTCAACGAAGACGCAACGGCATCAGTCAGCGATTACGGTGCGCATGTGCTTTCCTGGGCACCTGCCGGCGAACAGACTGTGGTTTGGCGGCCAAAGGCGATTCATCTTAAGGAAGGAACTGCCATCCGCGGCGGTGTTCCGATTATTTTCCCTTGGTTCAATTCCGGTTTCGAAGGCGGGCATGTGGCTTCGAAGAAGCCCAAGCATGGTTTTGCCCGCAATAGCTTCTGGCATTATGACAAGGAAGGTTCTTCCGATGCCTTGTTGCGCTATACATTGGATTCCAGCGAGATCAACGCAGATATACTTTCCCAGTTTGTTTCTGGACCGAATCCTCAATTTCATGCCGTTTACACCATTGAAGTCGGCCGTGAATTGACGATGTCGCTTACCGTATATAACGATGGAGACGAGCCATTGTCTTACGAAGAGGCACTGCATACGTATCTGCAGGTTGGAGACGCCGAACAGTCGCAGGTGCGCGGTCTGGAAGGCACCGATTATCTCGATACCGTATTGGACGGCGATCCCCGTTGCAGCCAAGGTGATGAACCAGTGACCTTCCAAGGCATGGTTGACCGCATCTACTATTCGGCGGATACGCTTGAGCTGCGCGACCCCGTGTTGCAGCGCACCATCATTGTCGCCAAGCAGGGTGCGGCGCAGACCGTGGTATGGAATCCGGGAGAACAAGCCGGAAACGCCATCGGCGATTTGGATGAGGGCGAATGGCGCGGCTTCGTCTGCGTGGAAGCGGTCAACAATCGCGATTGCGCGGTCGTCGTGCCTCCACACGATTCGCATACGCTGCAGCAGACCTTGGCTGTAAAACACTGAGCGACCAGCGGTTTCAGTCGTTTAGACTGTCGCCGAAGGCGCTTGTCTTCGCTATGAACGCAGAAAAAGGCCATCCAAGACGACCTTTTTCTTCACGGGACCAGTACCAGAAATTGAAAACGTATACCCTTGGTGGGATTCATTTCCAATGCTAGTATTGCTTCCGTAGGCACGGGGGTGCCGGCATGAGCTGGCTGAGAACATACCCGTTGAACCTGATCCAATTCACATTGGCGGAGGGAGTGCGACATCATGAGCAATGATGCGTTGAACATGGATATCAATCAACAGCTTGTCCTGGTGACGGGTGGAGCGCGTGGTCTTGGTGAGGAAATCACCAAATCGGTGCTCGCCCATGGAGGCAGTGTCATCATCAACTACTACAGGAGTAGGGAACGCGCCCAAGCCATCGCCGACGCCCACCCAGGCAAGGCATGGGCCATCCAGGCGGACGTGACCGACCGCGCCTCGGTGGACGGACTTTTCGCCGAGGCGGAACGATCGGCGGGGCGTCCGATCACCAGCGTGGTCAATAACGCTCTTGTGGATTTCTCGTTCGACGGCGATGCCCGTCCGAAGGCCGAAGACATCAAATTCGAACGATTCGACCAACAGTTCCGCGGTGCCGTGGGAGGTGCCTTGAATGTGATCCAGGCCGCATTGGATGGTTTTGACCGCAATGGCGGCGGACGAATCGTGAACATCGGGACGAACCTGTTCCAGAATCCCGTGGTCCCATATCACGACTACACGGCCGCGAAGGCCGCGCTGCTGAGCCTGACGCGCACCTTCGCGGCTGATCTGGGGCCGAAGAACATCACCGTCAACATGGTCTCAGGCGGTTTGCTGCGTGTGACGGACGCCAGTGCCGCGACTCCCGAGGCGGTGTTCGATGGTATCGCGGCAGGCACGCCGCTCGGCCATGTAACCACGCCCGCTGAATTCGCGGATGCGGCACTACTGTTCCTGAGTCCGTTGTCTCGCGCGGTGACCGGTCAAAACCTCGTGGTCGATGGCGGACTCGTCAAGGACTGACCAGCTCATAATCCATTAAAAAGGCATGTAAAGTAAATGGGCTCATCCATCAGGAAGAGCCCACTAAATGAATCAGTCCATATGAACGGCATCTCACGGATGCGAGACAACTCCCTTCTTGCTGATTTCTCCTAGCCATTCAAGAGATGGCTTCGGTAATCGCTCGAACGTGTTCTTATCTGTAGGCGTGAACGAGCCCCACTCGTAATTGTCCAGCAGCGACCAGTGCAGGTAACCAAGAACGTCGATTCCCTCCTCCATTGCGGAATGTAATCCTGCCAAGGCATCAAACGTGTAGTCAATGCGACGAGAGTCGTTCGTCGAGGCAAGCCCGTTTTCGATAACGAATATCGGCGTCTGTCGGGCGACTTCCCATGTATGCCGCACAGCTATGCCGAGAGCCGGAGGGAAGTATTCCCAACCTGTAAGGGTACGTTCCACCTCATCAGCAACTGGCACCGGACCATCTTTGCCAATAAAAGTGCGCAGGTACGCTTGCACGCCGACGAAATCATCACCTGCGGCCGCTTCCGTGAAGAAATCTTCTCGCGGGTATTGATACTCTTTCATTTCGGATTCGCAGCCGGGCATCGCATGAAAAGCCTGGCATGCGATGGTCCATCCTGACTTCACTTTTGGCAAGGCAGTCAGAACGTTGCGGGCCTTTCGATGCGCTTTCACGAGCATTTCCGAAATCTTTGGATCGGGCTCGGGCAATGTACGCATCGGCGTCCGGCTTTAGCCAGCCTCCCTGTTTGGCGAACCATCTGAGGGAAGTACAAGGCAGGCTGACAGAGCTCGCGCCATGTGCTTTTCCCGGTGAAGAAACACCCGAACGGATCGAAAAAGCCAAGGAATACCGAAGCGCGCTACACGAACACCAACATCTGAGGGACGGATACGATCCATGGCTGTACAACATGCCTCCCTAGCGCATCACGGATGGCATGACGATCTGGTTTAAGAGCTCGTTATATGAGCGTGAGGACCCCTAGCTGTTCGACACGGATGAGGAAACCGTGGCAAGAATCACGCCATCAGGGAGCGAACGCTACGAAATGTTCGCATACGAAAATGACGTCGTCCACGAACAGTACCCGAACGCCGCAATGGACGCCGCCGCAAAAGCCATCCACCAGCATTTGGACAAGATCATGGATTCTCGGGAGCGCACGGACCTGATCCACAAGAACCTATGCAACGTAGCCAAGGAGGACCTGAAGATAACCAGCTCGCCCACACCCTCAAAACAAGAAATACTTAAATCCTCAGAACCGCAAAGGCACACAATCTCTCGAAAACCGCATTCCGTCAACCGAAAAGCAGGATGCACAGACTCTCCATACCAAACGTAAGACATTGAGCTATAATCGTCTTACAACAATCAGCAAAAGATGGAGGTCGAGATGACCATGACTTCAGTGACGGTCCGCGTGGACGACGCCACGAAAAAACAGGCTACGGACATCGTGGAGGATCTTGGACTTGACCTGTCCAGCGTGACTCGCGCGTTCTACCGGCAGATCGTCAGGGAGAACCGTATCCCGCTCAGCCTATCGAGGCAATCCATTCCGGCTGAGACCCTTGATGCGCTCGACGAGGTACGCGAGAAGGCAGGGAAGGTTCCCCCGCGCTTCAAGACCGCCGATGAAATGTTCGAATCGCTGGGAATCTGACTGTGCTGCAGATCGAATACACCAAAGCGTTCCAACGGGACATCAAACGACTGAAACGTAGGCATGCCGATTTTTCGGACTTGAAGGAGGTCATTCGGCTTGTCGCCGAGGATACCGACACAGCAAAGGAGACGTTGCGGCGTCGCCACCGCGCACACAGGCTGCAGGGCGGTGACTGGGACGGCGCGATCGAATGTCATGTCGGCAACGCCGGCAACTGGCTCGCTATATGGATCAAAGAAGACGGCACCGCCTGGTTCCTGCGCACGGGAACGCATGCCGAAATCCTCGGTAGATGATGGCATACGCGTTCCGGCATATCAATCGAACATCAAGAGGCAAAACAACATTGGGTGCGCATCGGTCTTGACAGGCGTGGCGGGGACGTGGAGATAACCTACAATCTGGTGGATGGCAAGACACTGAGCTACCACGTAACTGCACATGCGTCAGATGGGTCTCAAAAAGAAAGCCGCGGCGGGTGATACCCGTCCGCGGCTGTTCATTAATCCGGTGCCCCCGGTGGGACTCGAACCCACACTGTACAGATTTTGAGGCTGTCTCCTCTACCAATTGGGATACAGGGGCTTTCGCACAACTTAATTATTCTAACACGAAAAAATGATTTCGCAAAGTCCTTGAGCGATCGGCGTTTCACGCCATACTCGACACCTTGATCACAACCTATCGCAATCTGTAAATCGGCAACAAATCAACATCATCCGAAAACAATAAGAGGGCTTCCATCCAAACGGACGGAAGCCCTCCTATTCGCTAATCAGTCAGCCACTGACCGAAACGCATCTCAGTCGCAAGCACCAACGGTGTGGACGTAGATGGAATCGGTGCGACCCGGCTGGTGCTCGCCCTGGGCGGAGCTCAGCACGACGATCTTGTCACCATCGGTGACCTTGCCGGCATCCTTCAGGATCTTATCGGTGAAGATCATCAGGTCCTTGCGGGACTTATCGTGGTAATCCTCATCGAGCAGGAAGGACTCGGTGCCCCAAGACAGAGCCAGCCAGTGATAGGTGTGCTCGTTGTTGGTGATGCCATAGATCGGGGTGGCCGGGCGTTCGCGGGACACGCGGTGCACGGTGGAACCGGTCTGGGTGTAGGCAACGATGGCCTTGGCGTTCAGCTTGTCAGCCAGATCCACAGCTGCGGAAGACACGGCGCCGGTGGAAGACATATCCAGGTTCTTCAGCTCCGGGATACGGTCGAAACCGTGCTCGGTGGCGAAGGAGGAGATACGGCTCATGGTGCTCACGGTGACTGCCGGGTACTTGCCGACGGCGGTCTCGTTGGAGGTCATGGTAGCGTCGGCGCCGTCAAGGATGGCGTTGGCGCAGTCGGATGCCTCTGCACGGGTCGGGACCGGGGAGTTGACCATGGAGCCGAGCACTTCGGTGGCCACGATGACCGGCTTGGCGTACTGGCGAGCGAGCTCGATGCAGCGCTTGGTAGCCAGCGGCACCTCTTC
>OGXJ01000521.1_pt1 | contig 30707 bp, 26 predicted proteins | sample 1576231 | NCBI WGS metagenome assembly OGXJ01 (sample SAMEA3541539, study PRJEB24748) | human gut metagenome | biome: human gut; feature: human-associated habitat; material: faeces | place: China | collected 2012
TCCCGGATATGGAAGATTTCAGGGATCTGCGCTTCGCAGCGGCAGAGATGCCCTATTATGTGACTGTTTACTGCAACGGAGCGCAGACGGCTAAATATCCGCTCGGAGGGTTTCTGAATGTCTCCCGTTACGAGCGTAACGGCGAAAACGCCTATCTTTACACCGCCTCTCCCTATACATGGCACGGCTCTTCACTGAACTACTTCGGGCTGGAGAGCGCTTCGATCAGTATTACCGGAACTTATCAGGAGGTCAACTCAATGTCTTACTACCGTTATGCCGCACTGCCCGTAAGGTGTGTTCGGGAATAGTGACTTACTATTTATGGAAATGAAGAAGCAACGAATCATCTTGTTTCTGCTGATCGCGGCATTGTGGGGTGTACCCCGAAGCGCCGAGGCGCAGATCTTCGCCGTGCGAGCTGATGCCCTCGCGGCACTCACCGGGACGCTCCACCTCGGAGCGGAGGTGTCGGTCGAAGTGTCCGGCTACTGGAATCCGATAAATACATCCGATATTTCGATGAATTTCCATGCCGTGCAGCTCGGCTCGCGCTATTGGTTCTACGAATCCTTTGTGGGACACTTCGTCGGCGGGCAACTCTCCTATGTAGGCTACGATTTGGGGAATCGCACAAAGCATTACGACGGCCGGGCATACGCATATAGATCCGACAGATCAATCGGGCGACCGGTACCAACCTCGGAACCGATAAGCCTTCACTTACAGAACTCCATTTCGTTTTAACTACTACATGATGAAATACATTCAATATTTTACATGCTGCGCTATGCTCTTCCTTGCAGCCTGTACGGATGCGGAGACTTGTGAGTTTCCGGCGACGCTAACCAAGAGGCGTGTCACGCTCTCCTTTTCCTATGCAACGGCAGCCAACAGCTATTCGGCCGCAGACGAAACCCGCATCGACGACATCAACCTATACCTCTTTCCCGCCAGCGGCGGCCCGGCCCGGCATCTGTACCTCTCATCGCAGCGCAGCGTGGTGCTGGAGCTTCCCGAAGGCGACTACGCACTTTATGCCGTCGCCAACGCGGGGGCCGACATGGGCGGGCAGACGCAGGATTACGTTCGGTCGCTGCGCTTCGACCGGGATCCCGACGCACTGGCCGACGGGCCGCTTCCCATGTCCGCGGAGCAGACCGTTTCCGTGTGCGGGGATATGCACATCGACGTTACGCTCGTGCGTGCCGTGGCTAAGATCGATTTCTGCTGCACCGTAGCCGAAGAGTTCGCCCCTAAATTGGAAATAAAGTCCGTGCGGATATGCAACGCCCCGTGCCGCGTGTCGCTCTTTGCCCCAAACTGTACCACGACATCCGGCGATGTGGCCGACACGACTCCGGATGCGGCTACCGGGCAGACTTTCAGCGCTTCGTATTACCTGCTGGAAAACCGGCAGGGAACGGTCGCGGGCATCGGGGCGCAGGAGGGCAAAAACCAGACCGTCGCCCCGGAGTTTGCAACCTATATCTATATCGAGGGCGAGGCCGACGGTGTGAAAGTCGCATACCGCATCTATCCGGGCGAGAACAACACCACGGACTTCAACATCGTCCGCAACCGTGTTTACAATATCAACGCCCGCATCCTCGGCATGAACACCGTGGACTGGCGCGTATCGACGGCCGAAGTCGTCGTCACGCCCTTTGCCGAGCGTTACGCACCCGGCGCATCCGCTGCGGCGACGCTGGAGCTCGTGTCCACGAACGACGCCGACAATGAGTTTTATCTTACTCACCTCCTCGACGCGGGACAGGGCACGGTCGCCATCGACGGCGAGAGCCGCACGGCAGGCACGCCTTATCCGCTGCTCTGCGGCAGCGGCACAGCAACGGCCGAGATCGCCTATACGCAGGACATCCCCGGCGACGTACGCCTGCGGCTGATCGTCACCGACCGATACGGCTTCGGCATGGAACGCGAGCTGACGACGGTTTACAAAAATCCGGAACTGAACGTAACCTTTACGCAGGAGGGCTATGAGTTAGCCGCAATGGACAGGGCCTATGTTACTTTCACTGTGACGCAGCCCGGATATACGGGCCGGTATACGGCCCATTTGAGCGGCGAGGGCCTGACGTTCTTTCAAGGGCATTACAGTGCGGATATTCCGACGACCGAATTGACGCTCTACGAGGGTAATGGCACTTATGAACTTCGGCTGAAACCCGAAGCCGTAGGCGAAATTCCTTTTACCGTTACGATCACCGACGAGCAGGGAAACAGCACCTCTTTCGAATCTTCGGTGAAAGGAATAAAAACCGTTGCGGATTTCACGCTCGATTTCAAGGCATCGACTGGAGCGCTCTATATCACGATGGAATCCTCCTATCCGGTCGGCGAGGATCTGACGCTGACGGTCACCGCCACCGTGAAGATCGTCTATTCGAGCGGATATACGGAATATGCGGATTATACGTTCGACGTCTCTTTTGAAGCCGAACGCTCATGGGGTACTGGCTATGTCTATCTCGACCTGCAAGGCCGCTACGATATTTCCATCGAGAAATACACGATGACATCCGACACCCCGGTCTCGTTGAACGGAATGGTCGAATATAAACTGCAATAACTCTCGAACAGAAAACACGACGATGAAAAAGCAACAGATATTCATCACGACGGTCTTGCTGTTCGCGGCACTGTGGGGCAGCCCCCACGGTGCTGCGGCGCAGATCTTCGCCGTGAGGGCCGATGCCCTCGCGGCCCTTACCGGAACGCTCCACCTCGGAGCGGAAGTCTCGGTCGCGGACAAATGGTCGGTCGAAGCCTCCGGATACTGGAATCCCGTGAAAAGTTCGTCGCTCTCGATGAACTTCCATGCCGTACAGATCGGCGGCCGACACTGGTTTTACGAATCCTTCGTGGGACATTTCGTCGGTGGGCAGCTCTCTTATGTCGGTTACGATCTGGGTAGCCGCACACGCCGCTATGACGGCCGGGCATACGGCATAGGTATCAGCTACGGCTATGCGTGGATGCTCTCGAAGCGCTGGTTCGTAACCCTCGAGGCTGGCATAGGATTGTACCGCACGAAGGATACGCGCCGCGACCTCACGGTCGGGGATTGGGAAGACGAATACATCTACCATTACCGCCGCTGGACGCTGGCGCCCTCGCGGCTGGAGTTGTCGTTTTCTTATCTCTTTTAGCCATGAAGAGATACAAGAAATTATTGCAAGCAAGCATGCTGTCGATCCTGCTCTGGGCGATGTTCGGCTGTTCGGTGGCCGGACGTCTTCAGCGGCAGCAGGCCACGGCCTCGCTCGTGCAACTGACCCGTGCCGAACGGCTGCAGCGACAGGCGGATTTCCGTCCACAGGTCGTGAAGCTCCAACGCGACAGCAATACCTTCTATCTCGCCCCGATCGATACGCTTGCAGACGGCGAGCGCGTGATGTCACTGCAAATCGAACAGGTAACGGTCGTGGCCAAAGCGAGGTCTGTTCCCGAGCGCAACGGTCGTGTCGTGTTGGATTTCATCGTAACGCTTCCCAAACAGTTGTTGGGCAGGAGCCGCAGCGTCGTAATCACGCCTGTGCTGCACAAGCCTGAAGAATCCATACCGCTCGAAGATCTGGTAATCCGTGGCGGGCGTTTCTCGCTCTTGCAGGAGCGCGACTACTGGCAGTACGAGACCTATGTCGACCGCTTCCGGCCCGACACTGTAGGACGCGAGGCGGCCTTCAACCGTTTCGTGAAGTTTCCCTACCCGCAGGACGTTCGGCTCGATTCGCTCGTCGAAAGCCGCAATGCCATTACATACTATTATTCGCAGGAGGTAAAGACCGACGAGACATCGAAGAAACTACTCATCACGCTTCAGGGGCAGGTCTTGGCCGTGGACGACAGCGCCTACCGTCTGCCGCCGTCCGATACGTTGAGTTACATCGTATCGTCGATGCTCTCCTTCGTCGATACTATACCGCGCTATCGGATCAAAGTGATCGACAAGTATGTGACGGTACAGGATCGCAACTACATTCAGTTCTTCGTAGGCGATACGCGCGTGGTCGATACGCTGGGAGACAACCGGCGGCAGTTGGATAAAATCAGCGGCCTGATGCGGCAAATCGTCGAACAGCAGGAGTTTTATGTAGATACCATCACGCTGACGGCGGCATCGTCCCCGGAGGGCGGCTATGCCTTTAATGACCGGCTGTCGCGGGGGCGTGCTGAGGCGCTGAAACAATACCTTGTGAAACGTTACGGACGTGGGATCGACACGCTGCTGACCGTGCGGTGGATTGCCGAGGACTGGCCGGAGCTGGCACTGCGTATCCGGGCGGACAAAAGCATTGAAAACCGCGAGGCGATTCTTGCGCTAATTGCATCAGAAAAGAATCCCGACCGGAAGGAACAAGCCATCCGGCAGCGCTTCCCGAAAGACTATGCCTACATCCGTTCGATGATCTATCCGCAGCTTCGGGCCGTGAATTTCCGCTACAACCTGCGCCGCAAGGGAATGATTAAGGATACGATCCATACCACGGAATTGGATACGACCTATATGCGGGGAGTAGAATTGTTGCAGAAACGCAAATACGCCAAAGCCTTGTACATTCTCAACGACTATAACGACCGCAACACGGTCGTGGCGCATCTCTCGCTGGATCACAACGAGCGGGCGCTGGAACTATTGGCCTTGATGCCCAAGGATGCCGTCGTGGAGTATCTGAAAGCCATCGCCTGCTCCCGGTTGGGACGTAAAACTGAGGGACGGGAGCATTTTCTCGAAGCCTGTCGATTGGACGAGCGCATGGAATATCGGGGTAATCTCGATCCGGAAATCGCTGAACTATTAAAACAATAAGTTATTATGAAAAAACAGAAAATCAAATATGCGGTTCTGTATTGCATCCTTGCTTTGATTTGGGGCATACTCATAGCTTCGCTTTTCATGGGTTGCAATGTATATGAACACGAGGAAATGGAGATAATCCGATGTCCTCAAATACAGGACACGGTGCAGATTCCCGACTGGGAACCGGAGCCATAAGAATGAGCGTCTATCAAGCCTGATTTTAACATTTCCACCCCCGTCAGAGCCTATTCTGGCAGGGGTGGTTTTCGTTTTCGGGGCTTGTTAGGCATAACCTCGTCTATTCAACATCCTGCCGGAACGAGAGGCCGACAATAGGATTTATTCACGACACGGTCCCGCATCAGGCGCATGTCGTTGAAGTTGCGCGAGATATTTTGGATAAGTTCGATATAGTTGTCGCCGCCATCGTCCTTCTGATAGTAGAAAGGCTTGATCGAAACGCAATTCTTATGCTCGAACAGCGTATTGAGCAGCGTGCGATCCGAATTGCCGCACGAGTGGCCCATGATATAAATCTGGAACGGTGCGGAATCTATGAACGAGAGCAACCGGCGGTAGTTGTCCGTCTCCAGATAGCGGATGGATTTGATGTTCTTCAAATAGTCATTGTCATTCAACTTGGCAATCTCCTTGTAGTCGTCGTCCAGCTCATCCCCATAGCCGAAGATAATCGGATTTTTATCGTTATCCAACTCCCCGTGGATATGGTTGATCTCGAAGTCCGAGCCTTTCGTAACGTACAGATCGGCCGTACTCGTGTAGTTGAAGTTCAGAAGCAGAATTTGATCCGGGAGCAGGAAACAGCCGGGAACATCGCCTTTATTGTCATTGACCTTTTTAATATGTTTCGAAAGATCCAATGCATCTTGTTTATTCTGGTCTCGGATGGAATCTTTGTACAGATCGATATCTGACCGCCAAGAAAGATGCGATTGACCGAACTGCTGCAAGAAACAGTCGATCTCAGCTTCATTTTCCGTGGTTAAATATTCGAATCTGGCCGTTAAAAACTCGTCGAACTCCTTTCTGTTCCCATAAGCAATGTCATTGATATGGAACGGTTCACAGATTGTTTGATATATGCATTCTTTTTTTAGTTCCGGCTGGAAATGTTTCTGCTGTACGATTTTCAAATAAGTAATTAAGTAGGCTTTAATCATCTCCAGATCTTTATCGAGCAGAACAGGGCTCGTATATTCACATTTATCTCGCTTATAAAGCTTTTTGAGCCATGAATAATACTCACTCTCTATATCTACCCAGTTTTTTGTTTCGATAGCCTTGTTTATCGCTTCAAAGAATTTACTCTCATACTTAGATATCTTATCGAAGAATCGATCATAGTTTTTTGTAGGAGTATTTTCTCCGCATCCTCGGGTAAATTTGAACATGCCGTCCTCCAAAAGTCTACGAAACTGTTGCATCGCTCGCAGATCCTCGGAATCAGATATTTTAGCAGAACAGAGACCATCATTCAGTTCGCTTTCCCCCTCCAGCAATTTTAGTTTCTGAATAATATAGTAGCCCCGAATAAAATCCGCATAACTCGTCGGCAGCCCATGTGCCAAGTCGAATCCGTTTCCGATCAATATGATTCTGTTCATCGTCTGTTTTGCATTTAGGAATGGTACATAACAAAGATATGAATTTATCCTGCTGTGAACAAGTCTACCAAGATAATACGGGACTGTCCGCCCAGCCAGCAAGATAGCCACGGCAGGCGACACGCCAAGGCCCGAAGCCTTGTCTTTGTCGCCTGCCGTGACTATGTATCTCTTGCTGTCCGGGCGTTCCGGACAATCTAAATATCATTTCCTATGAAATTGCTCACAAAAGAGATCATCTCGAAATTCGAGAGTCATCCCATCGGCTCGCAGGATGGGAAAGGATTGGAGGCCGAAGTCCTCGTCAAATATTTCAACCCCTGCGGTGCGGGAACATGGCTCATCACCGAAGCCGAACGCGAAGGCGACGACTGGCGTCTGTTCGGCTATTGTCACATTCACGAATGGGAGTGGGGCTATCTGGTGCTCTCCGAGCTGGCATCCCTTCGTCTGCCGTTCGGCCTTACAATCGAACGCGACATTTATACGAATGGTAAATACGTCAAAGACTTCATTGCACACGAATAGATATGAGAACCAAAGAAGAAAAACTCCGACAGCGCGGAATTACCGGAACTGAACAAATAGATTTTCCGACGCTGGAAGCCCATAGGGAGGCCCTTTTGAAACGGATCGTAGCCGGAGGCGTTTTTACATTGGACGACATCAATAAATGCCGTCTGGAGATCATGCGGGAATATCCTGAATACGAACGGCCGATAACGGCGCGTTCGGGAATACTCTTCGCAGCAGAGGCCATTCGAAAATCATTCGGACACAAATATTATCTGCCACTGTACAAATATCCGATCAGGATCGATTTCGGAACGCAGAACGGGCGGATATGCGTCGTGCATCCCTGCAATTTTATCGAATACGAAGACGAATACGGGCAGGAGGAATGACCTCCCGCCCGTTCGTCATCTGAGAGCTCTGACGTAATGGCTCTCCAACAGTTTATAGATCGCTGACTGAGGATAAAGAATCTTGCCGCCGATGGAAGTATAAGGTATCTGACGGTTGTCGCGGTAATTCTGCAAGGAACGCTTGCTCAGACTGAAAAGACTGCAAACTTCCTCACTGGTGAGGTAGACCTCGCTTCCGATTGCCGGACGATGTGTATCGATCAAAATATCTACGGCTTGGATCGCACGGATGATATTGCGACGCAGTTCTTTGAATTCACTGCTGTCGCGGGTAATAATATCTTCGGACATGGTTCTATTCAGCTTTTATCAGGTTCTTTTCCAGAAGACGGCGGACATCCTCTTCCCGGAATACGACTTTGTTTCCGATGGCTGTGTAGGGTATGATACCGCAAGACCGATAATATTGCAACGCACGTTTGGTAATACTCAAAGCTTTGCAAACATCATCCGTAGTCAGCCAGCGGACCGTCGGGGATTTTTCTGTGAGAGCTTGCAAGGCGGATACTCGTTCCAACAATCGCTGGATATGCGCCTGAAGATCGGCATAGGCGCTCGTTTCAATCAGGATACAGTTTATAAGAAATAAATTTAGGTGTATTGAACATGAGTCCTGCAAGTTAATAGCACCCGAAACATTCTGCTCCCGATGTCCGGTACTGACCGCTCCAGTCCGCAACAGACAGAAAGTCAGCAAATAGTCATTTGATTATTTACAAAAAATTGCGTATATTTGTCGTAGAGTCTTTGACTTGATGAAGATTGAACGTAGAAATGAGGAACCTGCGTTACTAAATCATTACCTATAAATAATCATCGCCGTAACTATTTAAGTTACAGCGATGATATTAAAATCCCCGGAACCTTGCTGAGGTTCCGCATTTCCATAATCCGGGGCTGTTTACAGCCGTGCTTTGATGGCTTTCGATGCCTCCTCGTAGCCCGGCTTGTCCAGCAGGGCGAACATATTTTTCTTGTACGCCTCCACACCGGGCTGGTCGAACGGGTTTACGCCGAGGATGTAACCGCTGATGCCGCAGGCCTTCTCGAAGAAGTAGAGCAGCGAACCGATGGCGTGTGCGTCGATTGCGGGAATTTCGATGCGGATGTTGGGCACCCCGCCGTCGACGTGTGCCAGCTGCACGCCCAGCTCGGCCATGCGGTTGACCTCCGAAATGCGTTTCCCTGCGAGGAAGTTGAGGCCGTCGAGGTTTTCGGCCTCAGCCTCGATAACCACTTCGTGGGCGGGCCCGGCAACCGAAATGATCGTTTCGAACAGCGTGCGTTCGCCGTCCTGGATGTACTGTCCCATCGAGTGCAGGTCGGCCGTCAGCGTGACGCTGGCCGGGAAGATGCCCTTGCCCTGCTTGCCTTCGCTCTCGCCGTAGAGCTGTTTCCACCACTCGTTGATATATTGCAGCTTGGGCTCATAGGAGCCGAGGATTTCGACCTTCTTGCCGCCGTTGTAAAGTTCGTTGCGCACGGCTGCATAGACCGCCGCCGGGTTCTGTCCGAAAGGCGTGCCGTCGGCCGTCGCACGCTCCATCTCCTGCGCACCGCGCACCAGTGCCGCGATGTCGACGCCGGCGGCGGCCAGGGGCAGCAGGCCTACGGGCGTGAGCACCGAGAAGCGGCCGCCCACGTCGTCCGGGATGACGAACGTCGGATACCCCTCGTTGGTGGCGAGCGTTTTCAGAGCGCCGCGCGCCTTGTCGGTGATTGCCACGATCCGTTCCGCAGCCTCCTTTTTGCCGTAGCGCTTTTCGATCTCGGCCTTTATCAGGCGGAAGGCGATGGCCGGTTCGGTCGTCGTGCCCGATTTCGAAATCACGATGGTGGCGATCGAGTGCTCCTTTACGGCTTCGAGCAGTTCGTAGGTGTAGTCTTCCGAAATATTCTGGCCTGCGAAGAGCACCACGGGAGCCGTCTGCTCCTTGTGCAGGAATCTGAACGGGTCGCTCATGGCTTCGAGCACGGCCTTGGCGCCCAGATACGAACCCCCGATGCCGATGCAGATGATGACCTCGGCCTTTTCGCGGAGTTTCGCGGCTTGTTTTTCGATGGCTTCGATTTCTGCCGCCGAGATCGACGACGGGAGGTGTACCCAGCCGAGGAAGTCGTTGCCCGCGCCTTTGCCCGATTCGAGCAGGGCGTTGGCGGCCTGTGCTTTGGCCTGCATTTCGGCCGAGACCGCAATGCCGGTTTTGGAGATGTCTAATTTAATCGTTTCCATGTTATCGTCAGATTAATTTGGTTGTCAGTTCTTTCATGCACTTGCGGGCCGATGCGCCTTCGTAAAGGACTTTGTAGACCATGTCGGCGATCGGCATGTCGACCTTGTGGCGGGCGTTGATGTAGCGGATGCAGTCGGCCGCGAAGTAGCCTTCCGCCACCATTGTCATTTCGTTGAGGGCGCTTTTGACCGTGCATCCGTGGCCGATCAGGAGCCCCAGCCGCCGGTTGCGGCTGTATACCGAGTAGCAGGTCACCAGCAGGTCGCCCAGGTAGCCCGATACGAGCGTGTCGCGTTCCGCGGGGTAACTCTCCTCCAGGAACCGGCGCATCTCGCCCGCGCTGTTGGCGATCAGCACCGCCAGGAAGTTGTCTCCGTAGCCCAGTCCCACGGCGATGCCGACCGACAGGGCGTAGATGTTCTTCAGGATGGCGGCATATTCGATGCCGTAAAGGTCGGTGGAGTAGCTCAGGTGTATGTAGTCCGTGGCGAATTTTGCGCCTAACGACCGTGCGTTTCCGGGATCGGTGCAGACGACCGTCAGGTAGGAGAGCTTTCCGCGCGAAACCTCCTCGGCGTGCGACGGGCCCGTGAATATGCCTATCTGTTTGTAGGACAGCCCGTAATGGTCGTGGATATACTCGACGATGGTCTTGTAGTCGCCCGGGACGATGCCCTTGATGGCCGAAACGACGAACTTGTCCTTGAGCGGGAAGGTCAGCGGTTCGAGGAAGGTCTTGAGGTAGGCCGAGGGGGTGGCCAGGATGAGGATGTCGGCTTCGCGGACGATCCCGTCCAGGTCGTCGGAGGGGGCGATGCGGTCGCGGTCGAACTCCATGTCGCTCAGGTACCGGGGGTTGCGGCCTTCGGTGAGCAGCCCTTCGAGCACTTCGGGATTGCGGACATACCAGCCTACGCGGGTTTCGTTGGCCGTGAGCAGTCCCACGATGGCCGTTGCCCAGCTGCCGTAGCCTATCACGGCGCAGCGGGCCTCATTTCCGATTTTATATTCCATGTGCGGATCGATTGTTTCGCAGGACAAATGTAATCAAAAAAAAATAATAAAAAAATGTAAAAATATCCCTCGCTTTTTGCTACCTTTGTCCGGATATGTAACCTTTTCGCGCCGGTTCGGGCGGGGAGGGGTTTATGGAGTTGATTATAAAATGATTAGGAAAAATAATAGTTGGGTGTGACATTATGGGACTTTTTTCACTGACACAGGAGCTGGCCATTGACCTCGGAACGGCCAACACGCTGATAATCTATAACGGCAAGGTCGTTGTCGACGAACCGTCGATCGTGGCCCTCGACGTGCATACGGGCAAGGTGGTCGCCATCGGCCACCAGGCGCGCCAGATGCACGAAAAGACCAACCCGAACATCAAGACGATCCGGCCGCTGAAGGACGGTGTGATCGCCGATTTCAATGCCACGGAGCTGATGCTGCGCGGCATGATCAAGAAAGTCAAGACCTCGGGCAGCCTTTTCGCCCCCTCGCTGCGGATGGTGATCTGCATCCCGTCGGGATCGACCAACGTCGAGATACGTGCCGTGCGCGACTCGGCCGAGCACGCCGGAGGCCGCGAAGTCTACATGATCTACGAACCGATGGCCGCGGCGCTGGGTGCGGGCCTCGACGTCGAGGCGCCCGAAGGCAACATGGTCATCGACATCGGCGGCGGTACGTCGGAGATCGCCTGCATCTCGCTGGGCGGCATCGTCTGCTCCGAGTCGATCAATACGGCCGGCGACGTCTTTACCAACGACATCCAGAGCTATGTCCGCCAGCAGCACAACATCCGTATCGGCGAACGCACGGCCGAAGCCATCAAATGTTCGATCGGTGCCGCTGTCTCCGACCTGGAGGAGGAACCCGAGGATTTCGTGGTCACGGGGCCCAACATGCTGACGGCCTTGCCGCAGACTGTTTCGCTCAGTTACAGCGAGATCGCCTATGCGCTCGAGAAGTCGCTCACCAAGATCGACGCGGCGCTGATGAAGGTGCTCGAATCGATGCCCCCCGAGCTGTATGCCGACATTGTGAAGAACGGTATCTACCTGGCCGGCGGCGGCGCCCTGATCAAGGGGCTCGACCGGCGCCTGGGCGAAAAGACGGGCATCCCGTTCCACGTCGCGGAAGACCCGCTGCGCGCCATTGCGCGCGGTACGGGCATCGCGCTGAAGAATATTAACCGCTTCTCATTCTTAATGAAATAGTTGCGGCCTGTCCCCGCTTTGCCGGGACGGGAGTGTGTAGTCACATAACGGATTGCGGGCCCAGTGTCCGCAATCTCAAATTAACGAGAAACCTTGCGCAAGCTCTTAGAGTTTATCCGAAGCGTCTATGTCGTGGTGCTGTTCGTGGTGCTCGAGGCGATAGCCATCAGCTATTACGCCCACTCGACCTACTACACCCAGGCACGGTTGCTGGCACGTTCCAACCAGGTGGTCGGGGGCGTCCACGGGTTGTTCGCGGGTGTCCGGCACTACTTTTCGCTCGGACGCGAGAACCGCGAGCTGCTGGCGCATGTCGCCCGGATGAAGGAACGGCTGGCACTGTACGAAGAGGCCGAGACCGCGGCCCGGCTCGACGGCTACATGCAGGATATCGGGGTTTCGAAATACCGCATCATGACCGCCTCGGTGACATCCAATACGGTCAACCGGGCACAGAACCTGATCGTGCTCAACCGCGGCCGCCGCGACGGGGTCGCCGAAGAGATGGCCGTGCTGTCGTCCGACGGGGCCATGGCGGGGTATGTCGTCGACTGCACGGAGCGCTATGCCGTGGCGATGTCGGTGCTCAACACCTCGTTCCGGGCCAGCGGCAAGCTCGCCGGCTCCGATTATTTCGGCTCGATCTACTGGGACGGGGGCGACCAGCATACGGTGGTGCTGGACGAGTTGTCCAAGTATGCCGACCCGCAACCCGGGCAGGAGGTCGTGACGACCGGGTTTTCGCAGTATTTCCCGGCCGACGTGCTGATCGGCTGGGTCGAGAGCGCCCATCTGAACGAGACCCGTACGGCTTACAGGGTGCACGTGCGGCTGGCGGCCGAGATGACGCGCCTGACGGACGTGATCCTCGTCGAGAACCGCGACCTCACGGAGGTGCGCGAATTGCAGAACAGTGAGAAAGTAGAACAACATACCCGACAGAACAGATAGATGCACAGGACGCTCCCATATCTCGCACTCTTCGCCGTTGTGGTGCTCTTGCAGGTCTTCCTTTTCGACAACCTGTCCATCAGCATTTACCTCAATCCGCTCGTCTACGTGGCTTTCATCGCGCTGCTGCCGCTCGACACGCCGCCTATCGTGCTGCTGTTGTCGGGGCTGGCCACGGGCGTTACGATGGACTTGGCCATGGGGGCTGCCGGTGTGAACACCATCGCCACGCTGCTCATCGCCTTTACCCGCCCGACGCTGCTCGGGCTGCTGTACCCCCGTGACGATATCCGGGAGGGAGGCATTCCCAGTACCGGACGGCTCGGGAACCGGGTCTTCCTGAATTACCTTATCGTGCTGGTGCTGGTGCACCATGCCGTATTTTTCTCGCTGGAAGCACTTTCGTGGGCGCATATCGTGCGCACGATAGTGCGTACCGTGGCGAGCGGTGCCGTGTCGGTGGCCTTCATCTGGGTCATCGCCCGCATCTTCACCGCCAAACTCCCCGTCCGCATATGAAAAGTTCCGAGGGTTTCGTGCGGATGCGTACCTTGCAGGGTGTGGTGCTTTTCATCTTCCTGCTGATCGCCGGCCGCCTGGCCTATATCCAGCTTGTCGATTCGAAATACAACGAACTGGCCAAGGCCAATGTGCTGCGCCATGTGGTGCAGTACCCGCCGCGCGGCGAGGTGTTCGACCGCAACGGCGAATATCTGGTGCAGAGCCGCGAGTGCTATGACCTGATGGTGATTTACAGCGAGATCGACAAGCATGGGTTCGATACGCTGCGCATGTGCGACGTGCTGGGGCTTTCGCGCGGGAAACTCGAAAAAGAGCTGGCCAATGCCCGGATGCGCCCCCGTGCGCCCCGCGTCGTGACCAACTACATTTCGAAAGAGGACAAACTCCGTTTCGACGAGTGCAATTTCCGCGGTTTCTATACGGTTTACCGCACCGTCCGCCGTTATCCGCGTAAAATCGGCGGTAACCTGCTGGGGTATGTGAGCGAGGTGAATGCCGATTACCTCAAGCGGAATCCCGAATATAAGATCGGCGATTACGTGGGCATGGGCGGCGTGGAGTCGGCCTACGAACCGTTGCTGAGGGGAACGAAGGGGGTGAAGATTCAGGAGATCGACACCCACGGGGCCATTAAGGGCTCCTACATGAACGGCGTTTACGATTCGCTGCCCGAGCCCGGCAAATATATCGTCAGCACCATCGACGCCCGCCTGCAACTGCTGGGCGAAGAACTCATGCGCGGTAAGGTCGGGGCGGCCGTGGCGATCGAACCTTCGACGGGGGAGATCCTGATGATGGTTTCCTCGCCGACGTACGATCCCGACGAACTGGTGGGGCGCGAGCGCGGTAACAACTACATGAAGATGCTGGGCAACAAACGCCAGCCCTTGTATAACCGTGCCGTGAGGGCCAAATACCCGCCGGGTTCGACCTTCAAGCTGGTGCAGGGCCTGATCGGTTTGCAGGAAGGGGTGCTCCGGCCTACAGATCTGCATGTCTGCCACGAGGGATACCAGGCGGGGCGACGGCGTATGAAGTGCCATTCGCATGCTTCGCCGCTCGACCTGCGTTTTGCCGTGGCGACTTCTTGCAATGCCTATTTTTGCTATGTATTCCGCGATATCCTGGACAATCCCAAATACGGGAACGTCAAGGAAGGGTACGATGCCTGGAAAGAGTATGTCGAGAGCTTCGGTTTCGGCCGCAAGCTGGGTTCCGACTTCCTCGACGAGCGCGACGGGTATGTCCCCGACCGGGGCTGGTACGACCGCCAGTACCGCGGGTCGTGGAATTCGCTGACGGTCATTTCGCTCGCCATCGGGCAGGATGCGCTGGGCTGCACGCCGTTGCAGCTGGCCAACCTCGCGGCCATCGTCGCCAACCGCGGTTATTACTACATCCCGCATATCGTCAAGAAGGTCGAGGGGCGGGATTCGCTCGACCGCCGTTTCTACGAGCGCCATTATACGAAGGTCGACCCCAAGCATTTCGAGCCGATCGTCGAGGGCATGTGGCGGGGCGTCAACGTCGGCGGCACGTCGATGCTGGCCCGGCTCGAAGGGCTCGATGTCTGCGGTAAGACCGGTACGGCCGAGAACCCCCGCGGGCGCGACCACTCGACCTTCCTGTCGTTCGCACCGAAGGACAACCCGAAGATCGCCATTTCGGTCTATGTCGAGAACGGCGGGTTCGGCGCCTCGGCGGCGCTGCCCATCGCCAGCCTGCTGGAAGAGTATTACCTGACGGATACGATCCGCCGCCCGGCATTGCTGGATTATGTCAGGAACATGACCATAAATTACCCTGCGTATGACCGCTAACCGCCATAACAGTATCTTCTACGGTGTCGACCTCTGGACAGTCCTGCTGTATGTCCTGATCGTGATGGCGGGGTGGGTGTCGATCACTTCGGCCTCGTACGACGAGGGTACGGCCGATGTCTTCTCCTTTTCGCACTTCTACATGAAACAGCTGATGTGGATCGGCGTGGCATGGACTACGGCGGTCGTTGTGCTGTTGCTCGACGATCGGTTTTACCATATGTTCGCCTACCCGGCCTATTTCGCGGGCCTTGCGCTGTTGGTCGGTGCATTGCTGTTCGGCCGCGAGGTCAACGGGGCCAAGGCGTGGTTCGAGTTCGGGTCGTTCCGCATGCAGCCGGTCGAGTTCGTGAAGATCGCTACGGCATTGGCGCTCGCCCGCGTGATGAGCGCCTATTCGTTCTCGATCAACCGGCCGGGCGACCTGTTCAAGGTCGGGATGGTGATCTGCGTCCCGCTGTTTATCATCATCCTGCAGAACGATACCGGTTCGGGCATCGTGCTCGGGTCGTTCCTCTTCGTGCTCTACCGCGAAGGGCTCAACAAGTGGCTCTGCATTCCGGTGCTGCTGATCGCCGCGCTGTTCATCTTCTCGTTCCTGCTTTCGCCCATGACGATGCTCGTGTCGATCATTCTGGTCTGCACCCTTTCGCAGGCGATGATGAACGGCCACTGGCGCCAATGCCTCGTTTACCTTGCCGCACTGGCCCTGGGGAGCATCCTGCTCTGCATGGCGATGGGGCTTGTCGCGCCGGGCTTCATGGATCTGCATGCCTGCCTCTTGACCGTGACGCTGCTGTCGCTGGTCTGGGTGGTGGTTTATGCCTACCGCACCAACCTGAACAATATCTTCATTACGGTCGGGCTGTTCCTCTGCACGGTGGTTTTCCTGCCTACGACCAACTATATTTTCAATTCGATCCTCAAACCCCACCAGCAAGACCGTATCCTGAGCTTCCTGGGCATCATCAGCGACCCGCTGGGGACGGACTACAACGTCAACCAGTCGAAGATCGCCATCGGCTCCGGCGGCTTTCTGGGAAAGGGCTTTCTGCAGGGTACGCAGATCAAGTACGGGTTCGTGCCCGAGCGGCATACCGACTTCATCTTCTGTACCGTGGGCGAAGAGTGGGGCTTTGTGGGGACGATGGTCGTGCTGGCGCTGCTGTGCCTGCTGATCCTGCGTTTGATGCGCATGGGCGAGCGGCAGCAGGAACCTTTCGGCCGCATTTACTGCTATTGCGTGGCGGCCATCCTGCTGTTCCATGTGCTGGTGAACGTGGGGATGACCATCGGGCTGATGCCTGTCATGGGGATCCCGCTGCCGTTCATGAGCTATGGCGGCTCGTCGCTCATTGCCTTTACAATCCTGTTGTTCATTGCCGTACGGCTCGATGCGTCGACGCGGCAATTCTCCCTGAATAATAAATTCTGACACACATGATCCGTTACAATCCCCGGGGTTTGTCCCCGAACGAGGTCGCCGAGAGCAGACGGCAGCACGGCGACAATGTCATTACGCCGCCGAAGGACGATTCGGTATGGAAACTGCTGGCCGATAAGTTCCGCGACCCGATCATCCGCATCCTTCTGCTGGCTGCGGTGCTCTCGCTCGCCATCGGTTTCGTGCATAAGGATTTCACCGAGTCCATCGGTATTATCTGTGCGATTATTTTAGCCACTTGCGTCGGTTTCTGGTTCGAGTGGGATGCCATGCGGCGTTTCCGGCGGCTGAACCAGGTCAACGACGATATTCCGGTCAAGGTGATGCGCGACGGTGCGATGCACGAAGTCCCGCGCCGCGACGTCGTGGTCGGGGACGTGGTCTACATCGAGAGCGGCGAGACGGTGCCTGTCGACGGCGAGTTGGTCGAGGCCGTGTCGCTGAGGATCAACGAATCCACGCTCACGGGCGAACTGGAAGTTGACAAAACGGTGGACGAGGCGCACTTCGACCCCGATGCCACCTATCCGTCGAACGTCGTGCTGCGCGGCACTACGGTCGCTGACGGTTACGGCGTGATGGTCTCGACGGCCGTGGGCGATGCGACCGAAGCCGGGCGCGTTACCGAACAGGCGACCGTCCAGAGCGAAGAGCAGACGCCGCTCAACCGCCAGCTGACACGTCTTTCGAAACTGATCGGCCGTGCAGGCATCGTGCTTTCCATCGCTATTTTCTGCGTCATGCTCGGCAAGGCGATCTTCATCAACGGGTTGCTCGAAGGCGACTGGCTCGCCATCTCGCAGCACGTGCTGCACATCTTCATGGTTTCGGTGGCGATCATCGTGATGGCCGTTCCCGAAGGGTTACCCATGAGCATCACGCTGTCGCTGGCCATGTCCATGCGGCGGATGCTCAAGACCAATAACCTCGTGCGGCGCATGCATGCCTGCGAAACGATGGGGGCGGTGACGGTGATTTGTACCGACAAGACCGGTACGCTGACTCAGAACCGGATGCACGTGCAGGAGTTGGTGCGCTACGACGCGCTGCCGATGCACGATTTCGCCGAGATCGTAGCTGCCAATTCGACGGCCTTCCTCGATGTTTCGGGTGCCGTGATCGGCAATCCGACCGAAGGGGCGCTGCTCGAATGGCTGCACGCGCAGGGCGAGGACTACGAACCTCTGCGTGCGGGCGCGAAGATCGTCGACCGGCTGACCTTCTCCACCGAGCGCAAGTATATGGCGACGATTATCCAGAGCGGTATTTCGGGCCGCCGGATCGTTTGCGTGAAGGGTGCGCCCGAAATCGTGCGTGCGATGTGTGCGCCGGACGGGAAAGACGAGCAGGTGGCGGAACAGTTGCTCGGGTTCCAGGGGCGGGCGATGCGTACGCTGGCCGTGGCATGGGCCGAGACGACCGAGGACGATTGCCAGCGGGCTGTCGCCGCGGCGCAGCTTCATTTTGCGGGTGTTGCGGCTATTTCCGACCCCGTGCGCGAGGATGTCCCCGAAGCCGTCGGGCGTTGCCTGAAGGCGGGGATCGACGTCAAGATCGTCACGGGCGACACCCCGGCTACGGCGCGTGAGATCGCCCGCCAGATCGGCCTGTGGAACGACGCCCGGGATACCGACCGCAACCACATGACCGGTACGGAATTCGCCGCGATGAGCGACGAGGAGCTGCTCGGCCGCGTACAGGAACTGAAGATCATGTCGCGTGCCCGGCCGCTCGACAAACAGCGGCTCGTGCGCCTGTTGCAACAGTGCGGCGAGGTGGTGGCCGTCACGGGCGACGGTACGAACGACGCCCCGGCGCTGAATTTCGCCAATGTCGGGCTTTCGATGGGTTCCGGGACATCGGTGGCCAAGGATGCCAGTGACATCACGCTGCTCGACGACTCGTTCGCTTCGATCGCCACGGCCGTGATGTGGGGACGCTCGCTATACCGCAATATCCAGCGTTTCGTACTGTTCCAGCTCACGATCAACTTCGCGGCGATCCTGATCTGCTTCGTCGGTGCGGTGTTCGGTACGGACATGCCGCTTACGGTGGTGCAGATCCTGTGGGTGAACATCATCATGGATACCTTCGCCGCGATGGCCATGGCCTCGCTGCCGCCGAACCCCGAGGTGATGCTCGAAAAACCCCGTCCGCGCAATGAATTCATCATTACGCGCGCCATGGCGCGCACGCTTTTCACGTGCGGCATTATCATGGTCGCGGTATTGCTGGGCATGCTGTTCTGGTGGACGATCACGACCGGCGGGCTGACCGTGCGCCAGCTGACGGTCTTCTTCTCGACGTTCGTATTCCTGCAATTCTGGAATATGTTCAACGCCAAGGGTTTCGAAACACGCCATTCGGTCTTTTCCTGCCTGCGCGGGTGCCGTGAATTCTTCCTGATCCTGTTGGCCATCGCCGTGGGGCAGGTGCTCATCGTCGAATTCGGCGGCGAGGTTTTCCGAACCGAACCGCTGGCATGGCGGGAGTGGGCAGTCATCATCGGCAGTACGTCGCTGATTGCAATCGGCGGCGAGATCGTCCGGGCCATAGGCCGCAGGCGTTAAACGGATGCTCTGCCGCTCTTGCCGCAACTGAGGCTGACAGGGCCGTAAGCACTATGTTCTGAGTACTCAAACCTCGAAAAATGGAAGCGAATCTCCTTCAACAGAAGATTCGCTTTTTTGTTTTGGATATTTTTGTAGTTCGCGGAAAAAACGTATATCTATCCTGTGATCTGTCAGGATTGCACACATACGACCATGTGCCGCAAGCCGGCTTATCTGTGAAAACCGTGGCGCGGAATATTTGGGTGCAGGAACGTTAAAGTAATGGCGAAAAATGAAGAGACCGAAAATGAGAATCATTTTCGGTCTCTTTTATAGAAAATTAATTTACAGGACGCCCTGTTCGACCATCGACTTGGCAACCTTCATGAAACCGGCGATATTGGCGCCCTTCATGTAGTTGATGTAACCGTCCTTCTCCGTGCCGTATTCGAGGCATGCGTGATGGATGGACGACATGATCTGGTGCAGCTTGGCATCGACCTCCTCGGCCGTCCAGTTGAGTTTCTGTGCGTTCTGCGTCATTTCCAGACCCGACGTGGCGACGCCGCCGGCATTCACGGCCTTGCCCGGGCCATAGGGAATCCTGGCTTCGATGAAAGCGTCGATCGCCTCGGGGCGGCAGCCCATGTTTGAAACTTCGGCCACGACCTTCACGCCGTTGGCCAGCAGTTTGCGGGCATCCTCGCCGTCGAGCTCGTTCTGCGTGGCGCACGGCATGGCGATGTCGACCTTGACTTCCCACGGCTTCTTGCCCGCAAAGAACTGGGATCCGGGGAATTTCTTGGCGTAGGGTTCCACGACGTCGTTGTTCGATGCGCGCAGTTCGAGCATATAGGCGATCTTTTCGGCGTCGAGGCCTGCGGGATCGTAGATGTAGCCGTCGGGGCCCGAAATCGTCACCACTTTGGCGCCCAGCTCCGTAGCCTTCGTCGCCGCGCCCCAGGCCACGTTGCCGAAGCCCGAGATGGCGATGGTCTGGCCCTTGATGTCCATGCCGGCTTTTTCGAGCATCTGGCGCAGGAAATAAACGGCACCGAACCCCGTGGCCTCGGGACGGATCAGCGAACCGCCGTAGGTCATGCCCTTGCCGGTCAGTACGCCTGTGTTCTCGCGTGCCAGTTTACGGTACATGCCGTAGAGGTATCCGATTTCGCGGCCGCCCACGCCGATGTCGCCCGCCGGGACGTCGGTCTGGGGCCCGATATGGCGCCACAGTTCGACCATGAAGGCCTGGCAGAAACGCATCACCTCACGGTCGGATTTGCCCTTGGGGTTGAAATCCGAGCCGCCTTTCGCACCGCCCATGGGCAGCGTCGTCAGCGCATTCTTGAAAATCTGTTCGAAACCGAGGAATTTCAGGATCGAGGGATTCACCGAGGGGTGGAAACGCAGGCCGCCCTTGTAGGGGCCGATCGCGTTATTGAACTGGATACGGTATCCGATGTTGACCTGGACATCGCCCTTGTCATCGACCCAGACCACCTTGAAGGTGAAGATACGGTCAGGCTCCACGATGCGTTCTGCAATGCGGTTGGCCTCGAATTCCGGATGCTGGTTGTAAGCCTCCTCTACCGTCATGAGAACTTCGCGCACGGCTTGCAGGTATTCGCTTTCGCCGGGGTACTTGCGCTCAAGTTCCGCCATCAATTTGTTTACGTCCATATTGCCTGAAGTTTTAAAAGGTTGTTTCTTTATTACAAATATAATATTATTTCTTATAAATTGTAACTTCGGGACGAATTTTTCCGCGGAATTATTATTTATCGCCCTCTTCCTTGACGATACCCTTGTTCGAGCGCCCGTCGATGCAGACCCACAGGGGTTTTTCGAAGCGCACCTGCCGCAGGAACGTCCCTTCGTAGACCGCGCGGCGGCCGTCGAGTTCCCCTTCGCGGAAAATACCGTCGCCGCGGAAGGGGTTGATCGTCAGGTAACCCACGCCCAGCGAGGTGACGTTCTGGAAGAAATGCGTGCCCTGCGACGGTTCCACCTCGAACTTCTCGATGCCGCATTCGACGATCACCTTTGCCTCCGAGATGTGGTTCCATTTCACGGGGACGCCCAGGAACGGGTCGGAAGAGCCCCAGCGGCCGGGGCCGACGAGGATGTAGGAGCGTTTTTCATCCTGCATACGGTTGTTGAATTCGAGTAGCTCTTCGGCGATCTTTTCGGTCGAGAGCGAGTCGAACGTATCGCCCTTGATGTAGATGATGTCCGCGATGTCGCCCATCATGCCGATCCCGAGGGCGTTCTCGCCGTATATCAGCGCGTCGGAGACATCCACCTTGCTCCAGTCGATCGGGCGGTTGTCCTGGTTGTCGATGATTGGGCGGATCTGGAGCAGGTTGAATATCTGTTGCTGTCCGGCCTGTACGTCCATGTTGACTGCGAATTCGACCTCTACGGGGCAACGCATCTCCTCGGCTCCCAGCCTCAGGATGTCGCTGATGATCTCTGCGAGCGGGAAGGTGCTGTACTTCAGTATGTTGTTGAACGTGATGACTTTGCGCCCCCGGTCGAACGGGCTGTCCGAGATGCGTTCGTTCTCGCGGTCCCATACCGAGCAGACGAACCGCGCGTTGCGCAGGCCGGCGATCCGGGCGATGTCCAGCCTGTGCAGGTTCACCGCGTCGTCGATCGACGTGCGGAATTCTTCGGGCTTGAGGCTGAGTGCCAGCACTTCGTTCTGTGTGTCGCGCAGCGCCAGTTCGGGGGTCGAGGTCTGGAGTACCTTCTGCGGGTAGCGGGGCGAGAAGCGCAGCGTACGGCCGCCGTCGACGACCAGTTTGCCCAGCCCCATGGCGATGTTGCAGACGCCGTCGGCCGGGGCCTCGTCGCCGATGGGGTAGTAGTTGATCGACCGGGCCACGCCCGAGAAGGTCGGGAAGAAGAGGCCGTCCTGCTCGGTGCCGCATACCTCCTGGATGATGACGGCCATTTTCTCCTCCGAGATCAGGTTTTGCGACGAGGAGAGGTAAGCCCTCGACGTGGCGAAATAGACCGAGGCGTAGACGCTCTTGACAGCCTTGAGCAGCAGTCGGAGCATCTGATCCCCGTTGTCCACGTAGGGGATCATGTAGGTGGAATAGATGCCTGCGAAGGGCTGGTAGTGCGAATCTTCCAACTTCGACGACGAACGTACGGCCAGCGGCGTGCGGACGGTCTGGATGTAGGCCTTCAGCTCCTGCTGCAACTTGGCCGGAACCGTCGAACTGACGAATTCCGAGAGTATCTCCTCGTCCGAGAACTCCTGCGAAATGATGTATTTGAGGCCGTTGAGGCGGATGAAGTCGTCGAAATAATCCGTGGCGATGACCACCGAGCGGGGGATCATGATGCGCACGTTGGCGTGCTTGTCGTAGAGCCGGTGCTTGAGGATCATCGAATTCATGAAGGCCAGCCCGCGGGCCTTGCCGCCGAGCGAGCCCTCGCCGATGCGTGCGAAGGCCACCGCGTCGCTGTAAGTTTCCGGGTCGAAACGTGCCACTACGCCCTGGCCGAGCAGCGTGCGGTAATCCTTGATGAGGTTGACGATCCGCTGGCGGTGCTCCTCGGTCGAGGAGAACTGGCTCTTGTTGCCCCGGCGGATCGCCGCCGCCAGCGGGAATAGCCCCCGGGAATAGAGCCATTTCGAAAGGTGGTTTTGCGACGTGTGATATTCGAATGCCTTGTCGGGGATCGTGGCGATCATCTCCTGCATCTGCACCAGGTCTTTGGCCTTGCCGATGACGGCACCCGTGTCGGGATCTTTGAAGAGGAATTCGCCGAAGGCGAACTCCTTGTCGATATATTCGTGCAGCTGCGTGAGCAGCGTTTTGGAATTCTTGGCGATGAACCCCGCCCCGAGCTGGCGGGCCTGTACCTCGAACTCGGTCTGCGACGATTGCAGCAGGACGGGCATCAGCGGGTTGTCGGCCTTGATGCGGCGGCAGAGGTCGATGCCCGCGTCGCGTTTCTCGCTCTCGGGCGGGTCGTTGCGGTGCAACACGAACCCTACGTCGGAGATCACGCCCAGGATGTTCTTCTTGTAACGGTCGTAGAGTTCCACGGCCTCCTCGTAATTGGTGGCCAGCAGGATTTTCGGCCGGGCACGCTTGCGCAGAATCTGCTGTTGCTCGTTGAAGGCGTCCTTGAGGAATTCGGTGTTCTGCAGTAGGATCAGCTTGTAGAGCTCGGGCAGGTAGGTCGAGTAGAAGCGTATCGAGTCCTCGACGAGCAGGATGGCCTGCACGCCGCCGTCGGTGATGTCCTCCTCGGCGTTCATTTTATCCTCGACCAGCTTGATGATGGCCATGATCAGGTCGGTATTGCCGTGCCAGCCGAAGATGTAGTCGAGCCCCGAGCGATCCTGCTCCTCCAAACGGCGGTAGATGTCCTTCGAGAAGGAGGTGAGCAGCGCGACCGGGATCTGGGCGTGGCGTTCCTTGACGATCTTGGCAAACGAGAATACGTCCAGCTCCCCGACGTTGTACATCGTCAGGATGAAGTCGAACGAGTCGTCGCGGCCGAGCAGCTCCAACGCTTCGCGTGTGGAGCTCACGCGCGTGAACGACGGCGGGTTCGACATGTTCAGGTCGAGGTATTCCTGGTTGATCTGCGATTCGATGTGTCCGTCCTCCTCGAGGATATACCCGTCGTAGCTGCAGCAGACCAGCAGGATCTTGTGGATTCGGTATTTCATGAACCGGTACTGGGCCTTGTTCCCGTCCGGCAGGTATTCTTCGAGATTCTTGTTCATCGCGACTTCGTTTATTTCAACAAAAATAGGAAAAAATCGCCAACTGGGAAAAAGAAACTTTCCGCCGGCAGGTATTGCCGGCGGACGAGGGGTGTTGCCGGGGGCGTCCGGGTTCAGACCCTGGCGCTGAAAACCATGTGGCGCCAGAGGTAGGGTATGCGTCCGGCGCCCGTGAAGGCCAGGTGATGGTATCCCGCCTCCCTGAGCAGGATGGCGAGTGTCCGGCGCGACCAGAACTTGATGTGGCCGCCTTCCCACAGGGCGCTCAGGTGGTGATCCATCTTGTTGGCCGCTGCGATGGTGAGGTTTTTCAGGTAGCCGTGGTAGGGTGTCGTGACGATGAACTGGCCGCCGCCGCTGGCTTCGAGGATGCTGCGGATGAACAATACGAATGCCCGCGGTTGGTAGAGGTGTTCGATGACCTCCATCGAAATCACTGTTTTGAAGGGAATGCCGCGCAGTTCGGACGGGAGTTCGCCCGAGGTTACATCACAGACGAAAAACCGCTCCGGATTTCCCCCCCCCTCATTCGGTTGGCGATCGCTATGCCCTGTTCGGATGCGTCGATGCCGTAGACGCAATAGCCTTTCTCAGCCAGGCAATTGGCGAAATAACCGTTCCCGCAGCCTACATCCAGAATCGGAGAACCGTCCGTAGGCAGTAACCGCTCGATGTATTTACCGAGCAGTTTGTGGTAGAACATCGGCTGGGCGTCGCGCCATCCGAATTCGTTGTAGCTGGATGCCGTCATGGTGTCGTGGGATTTGAATACGCAATAACGGACAAATGTAGGTATATTTTTCATCGCACGCAAGCGGAACGGGGTTTATTTACAGGGGCTTTCTTTTGCCTGTCAGCGACTTTCCGGAAGGGCCTGCGCGATTTTCGTTTTTTATTTCTATCTTTGTTCTGATAAAAAAACGATTCGCAATGAATACGGACAAATATATCCTTCAGGAAGTCACTACCTCCGCACAGGAGCGCGAATGGCTCGATTTACCCAAGAAGATTTACAAGGGCAACCGCAACTGGGTCTGCCCGCTGGATCAGGACATAACCGAGGTTTTCGACCCGGCGCGGAACGAACTCTTCGCCGAAGGCGAAGCCGTCCGGTGGGTGGTGCGCAACAGGGCCGGCGAGGTCGTGGGGCGTATCGCGGCGTTTTACAACCGCGAAAAGGCGGCCATCGAGGAACAGCCCACGGGCGGCTGCGGCTTCTTCGAGGCGATCGACGATCAGCAGGTCGCCGACATGATGTTCGATGCTTCGCGCATGTGGCTCGCCAGCCGCGGCATGGAGGCGATGGACGGGCCGATCAACTTCGGGCAGCGGCGCGACTGGTGGGGACTGCTGGTCGAAGGCTACGAATTCCAGCCGCTCTACAAGAATCCCTACAACCCTCCATATTATAAGGAGTTGTTCGAGAATTACGGCTTCAAAAACTATTTCAACCAGCACAGCTTTATCTGGCGTGCCAATGTCTCGGAGGCCAGCGAACGGATTTTCGACCGCGCCGAACGGCTCCTCTCTACGCCGGGGTATCATGTCGAGAATATCGACATGAACAATCTGGAGGACGCCGCCGAGAATTTCCGGCTGGTTTACAACAAGGCGTGGGCGCTCTTTTCGGGTGTCAGGCCCATGACACAGGAGGAGGCGATGCAGATGATGAAGGCCATGAAGCCGATTATTGACCCCGACATCATCTTTTTCGCCTATTTCAACGACGAACCGATCGGGTTCTTCATCACCGTGCCCGACCTGAACCGCATCATCGGGAAGTTCAACGGCAAATTCGGGCTGATCCAGAAGCTCCGCCTGATGTGGGAGCTGAAAGTCCGTAAATCCTGCGATCGCATCTTCGGCATCATCTTCGGCATCGCCCCCGAGTTCCACGGCAAGGGCGTGGAGTCGGCCATCATGGCACGTTACTGGCATTTCATGATGGGGCAGCAGAGCCGTTACAAGACGCTCGAGCTGGCATGGATCGGCGATTTCAACCCCGTGATGAACCGCATGATCGAGACTTATGTCTGCGCCACGCGCCATAAGATACACACCACCTACCGTTACCTCTTCGACCGGACGAAGGAGTTCCACCGCTGTCCGCGCCTGGGGGTGAAACGCCGCGAGTAAAACCTAAAACCGTACCTATATGAAAACCACAGCATTTACCAAGTACCACATTGCCGCGGGGGCCAAGATGGCCGAATTCGCGGGATATAATATGCCGATCGAGTTCACGGGGATCAACGACGAGCACATGGCCGTGCGCAACGGCGCCGGCGTATTCGACGTGAGCCACATGGGCGAAATCTGGGTCAAGGGGCCCAAGGCGCTCGACCTGCTGCAACGCATCACCACCAACGACGTGTCGAAACTCTTCGACGGCAAGGTGCAGTATTCGTGTATGCCCAACGGGCACGGCGGCATCGTGGACGACATCCTCGTCTACCGTGTCGATGCCGAAACTTATATGCTCTGTGTCAACGCCGCCAATATCGAAAAGGACTGGAACCACATCTGCGAACAAGGCCGGGCGTTGGGCATGGAAGCCGGCCACGGCAAGGAGCTTTACAACGCTTCGGACGAGATCTGCCAGCTGGCCGTACAGGGGCCCCTGGCGATGAAGGTCGTGCAGAAAATGTGCGCGGAGCCGGTCGAGGATATGGAATACTATACCTTTAAAAAGATGAAGGTCGCCGGCTGCGATGCCATCCTTTCGATCACGGGTTATACCGGATCGGGCGGCTGCGAGATCTATGTGGCCAACGAGGACGGCGACAAGCTCTGGAAGGCGCTCTGGGAGGCCGGCGGGGAGTACGGGCTGAAGAACATCGGCCTCGGGGCCCGCGATACGCTGCGTCTGGAAAAGGGCTTCTGCCTCTACGGTAACGACATCGACGACACCACATCGCCCATCGAAGGCGGCCTGGGCTGGATCACCAAATTCGCCGAAGGAAAGGATTTCATCGACCGGGCGCTGATGGAAAAACAGAAGGCCGAGGGGGTTACGCGCAAGCTCGTCGGGTTCCGGATGATCGACCGCGGAATCCCGCGCCACGGCTATGCGATCGCAGCGCCGGACGGTACGCAGATCGGCCATGTTACGTCGGGTACGATGTCGCCCTGCCTGAAGGTCGGCTTCGGCCTGGGCTACGTGAAGCCCGAATATGCCAAACCGGGCACGGAGGTCGCCGTCGTCATCCGCGAGAAACCCCTGCGCGCCGAGGTGGTGAAGATCCCGTTCGTTTAACCTGCCCGGCCGGCTTGCACTCCGGCCCGCCCGGTTCGGGAATGTTTTGAAAATTAATGTAATTCTGTGATATGAAAGCAAAATACCTCGGACTCGACCTTTCGAGTCCCGTTGTGGTCAGCAGTTCGCCCTATACGGCGACTATGGCCAATATCGGACAGTGCGTCGCGAACGGCGCGGGCGCTGTCGTCCTGAAATCCATCTTCGAGGAGCAGATCATCCGTCATGCCGCCGCGCTGGATTACTCGTCGCAGGGCATGGGCGATTCGGGTGAATACCTCGAACGCTACATCGGCGATGCGTATAAGGGTGAATTCCTGAAGCTTGTCTCCGATGCCCGTACGACAGGGGTACCCGTCATCGCCAGCATCAACTGCATCGCGGCGGACGACGGGTGGACGGACTACGCCGTGGCCATGGAGGCTGCGGGGGCCGCAGCCCTGGAACTGAACATCTTTCTGCAACCGACCGACCGCCACCGTACGGCGCAGGAGTTGGAACAGGAGTACGCCGATGTCGTGCGCCGCGTGGCGGCTGCCGTGAAGATCCCGGTGTCGGTGAAGCTGCCGATGCGCCTGACCAATGTGCTTGCCGTCGCCGATTCGCTGCTGGCGCGCGGGGCGCGGGGCGTGGTGATGTTCAACCGCTTCTTCGAACCTGATATCGACGTGGAGCGTATGGCGTTCGTCAACGGCAACCCGTTCAGCGAACCTGCGGAATTGCGCAACGTCCTGCGCAGCGTGGCGCTTTGCTCTACGGCCCTCCCGCAGCTCGATGTCGCCGTATCGACGGGTGTGCACGACGGCGAGGCGGCCGTGAAAGCGCTGTTATGCGGTGCCAATGCGGTGCAGGTCTGCTCGGCAATCCATGAGAAAGGTTTCGGGGTCATTGCCGACATCAACCGGTTCATCGACGTTGGGCAAGAATAACTGGGCGCTGTTTTTAATGCTTCTGGCAGGAATTATGCTGGGCGGTTTTATCGGAAATGCTGCTGCAGGTGTTTCGGGACTTAGCTGGCTGAATTATGGGCAGAGCTTCGGCTTCGCCAGCCCGATTGTGCTGGATCTGGGCATTCTGGTGATCACATTCGGATTATCGATCAAGATTACCATCGCCAGCATTATCGGCGTGTTGATTGCGATTATTATTTATCGTTTGATTTAAGTTCACAAGAAATAGAAAAGCCTCGGGCAGGGGAAAACTCCTGCCCGAGGCTTTTTGCGTATGTCTGATGCGGGGACATAAATCGTTCCGGGGACACTATCCTGCTACAAAGCTTTAACAATTTAGCGGAATAAAGAAAAAAAGATTGCACATGAAAACATTTTATACTAAAATGTATCTGACGAAAATATTGCAGTGTATACACAGCACAATATACTAAGAGTAAGGAGACAAAAAAAATGGGATATGTAGATGAAGTTCTTGCAAAAGTAAAAGAGAAAAATGCTGCCGAGCCAGAGTTCCTTCAGGCAGTTGAAGAGGTGCTGGAGTCTTTAAGACCGGTGATTGAGGCAAATGAGGAACTGTATAAAAAGAATGCGATTTTAGAGCGCATTACAGAGCCGGATCGTCAGATCATGTTCCGTGTTCCGTGGGTAGATGACAATGGACAGGTTCAGGTAAACAGAGGTTTCCGTGTACAGTTCAACAATGCCATTGGACCATACAAGGGAGGATTAAGACTTCATCCTTCTGTAAACTTAAGCATCATCAAATTCTTAGGATTTGAGCAGGTATTTAAGAATTCACTTACAACACTTCCGATCGGCGGCGGCAAGGGTGGTTCCGATTTTGACCCGAAGGGCAAGTCTGACAGAGAGATCATGGCATTCTGCCAGAGCTTCATGACAGAGCTTTACAAATATATCGGTGCAGATACCGACGTACCTGCCGGAGATATCGGAACAGGTGCAAGAGAGATCGGTTTCTTATTCGGCCAGTACAAGAGAATCCGCGGATTATACGAGGGAGTTCTTACAGGTAAGGGACTTACATACGGCGGTTCTCTCGCACGTACACAGGCAACCGGATACGGCCTGTTATACCTGACCAACGCATTACTGAAGGATCACGGCATCGACATCGCAGGCAAGACCTGTGCAGTTTCCGGTTCCGGTAATGTTGCAATCTATGCGATTGAAAAAGCACATCAGTTAGGAGCAAAGGTTGTGACCTGCTCTGACTCTACCGGATGGATCTATGATCCGGAAGGAATCGATGTTGCATTATTAAAAGAAGTAAAAGAGGTAAAACGTGCGCGTCTCACCGAGTACGCGGCAGCAAGACCTTCTGCAGAATATCATGCAAAGCAGAATGGTGAGCACGGTGTATGGCAGTACAAGGTAGATCTGGCACTTCCGTGTGCAACACAGAACGAGCTTGACATCGAGGATGCGAAGATGCTGGTTGCAAACGGCGTTACATCTGTTACAGAGGGTGCGAACATGCCTACCACACTGGAAGCTACCAAATATCTTCAGGCAAACGGCGTATTATTCGTAGGCGGTAAAGCTGCCAATGCCGGTGGTGTTGCTACTTCTGCACTGGAGATGAGCCAGAACTCCGAGAGACTTTCCTGGACATTCGAGGAAGTGGATGGAAAGCTCAAGGGCATCATGGAGACCATCTACGCAAACATTTCAGATGCTGCAAAGAGATACAATGCAACCGTTGGCGGACAGACAGACTACGTTGCAGGTGCAAATATTGCCGGATTTGAGAAGGTTGTAGATGCTATGCTCGCTCAGGGTGTTATGTAACGCATAATTATTCAAAAATTGAGAGCCCTACACATTGCAGGAAAATGCAAAAAGTGTAGGGCTTTTGTAGTTTGTCGGATGCATGAAAATGCAGTAAAGTAAGCGGTTTATACATGAGAAAAGGAGATAAGTTACAAGTAATATACATATAATATACGCGTAGTATACAAACGGTTTTGCATAATATACAAGGATGATTCGACTAAAATGTATTTTTATAAAATAGGGTAAAAACATAGCACAGGATAATCAATGAAATTACGATTTATTTTGAACAAGAATTTGAAATGAAGATTGTCGGTTTATGTAAATTGTGATACACTACCGACATGAGAAGTAATCGTGTACAGAGTGGTAGCCTCCCAGACTAGAGATAGAGGGGAGGTGGTGCTGATGGATATGTATGAAGTTTTAAGCCTGTTATTTTTAGGCGGTTCATTTCTAATCGCACTGCTTGCCTACATAGATAGGAACAACAAGCGAAAATAAATAAGCCACTCCTGTCTTGGCGGACGAGTGGCTTATTAAATAACCATTTACGAGGCTAACCACTTTGTGGGCGGTTGCTTCTCTTTATGTTTATTATAGTATGAGGTGGGTAAATTTTCAAGACATAAATTTGTGGAAGTTGGATTTAGTTTATTTCAGAGTGAGATAGTAGTATACGCGTAATATACAAAAATGTTTGAAATCTCCATGAATACTGAATACGTGTGCTGAGGCTATGCTTGCACAGGGTGTTTGCTAATCGTGAATTTCTAAGATAAAGATTATATTGAGAAGTCCTGGAAATATTGAATTTCCGGGGCTTT
>OGXJ01000549.1_pt1 | contig 30243 bp, 24 predicted proteins | sample 1576231 | NCBI WGS metagenome assembly OGXJ01 (sample SAMEA3541539, study PRJEB24748) | human gut metagenome | biome: human gut; feature: human-associated habitat; material: faeces | place: China | collected 2012
GATGGGAATCGAACCCACACGATCAGCTTGGAAGGCTGAAGTTCTACCACTAAACTACATCCGCTTATCTATGTAACAAATAGTATTATATCATTACAGATAATATTTGTCAAGCGTTAATTTCAGATTATAAAAATTTTAAGAAAATTTTAACTGTTTTATATTAAACTATAAGTTTAACGATGATTATAATTTTAATATACATCAAGATATATAATATCATTTATACAAATTACTTACTTATAATTTTTACCGAAGGATAACTTATTATATCTTTGATAATCAATTATAAAATGTTGGTAACACGGAAAAATAGCAGAAAATGCCAAATACTGAAGTTAGTGAATATTAACTTTGATTTAAAACCACATTTATAAAAATTGCAATATAATATCTCAAATAGTATTATATATACAAGCGGCTAATTTTAATAGTAATAATATACTAAAAATATATCTGTATATTTAAATAAATGCATTTATTATGTTAGAATGTACAAAGAAATATATCTCAAATTGTGCAAGTGTACAGATGTAAACTTTTCACTCGGTGTAAGTATGATTTCAATGTGGATATTCAGAATAGTTTGCAGTTATATACTTGTTATGGTTCTTGATATGGGCGTTTTAGGTGTATGGATCGGTATGTTTGTTGATTGGTATGCTCGTGCTGTAGCATATCTTGCAAGGTATTTGTCAGGCAGATGGAAAAAGCATAGAATGATTTAAATATTTAAAAATGGAGATAAATTTTGTTTACCCTACCGTCACAATTATAAAAGTTTGACTAAACTTTTATAATTGCCGTGCAAAATATTCCGGTGAATCATAATTTATAAACATTACTCCAACATATATAACGAAATATGATTTTAAAGAGCAAAGGCCCTCGAATTTTTATCGAGAGCCTTTTATCTTTTATCTTTTTTACAAATCAAATTCAAAGTACGGATTATGGTACAGTGAAAATGTTATAATATGGTAAAGACAAAATCCAATTTGGATAGATTAAAGTAATGGTTTAAACAAATATTGTTTAAAATCCATATTGGAAAGATTCATTTAATTATAACACAAGTTTGTATATATATCAAATACGTATAATTAATTAAAAAATACTGTTGATAAATAAATTTTATAAAAAAATTATAATTAAACATATATTAGGTATTGACAAACAAAATTGTGAACGCTATACTGTAATTAGAGTTGTGAAATATCATAACTCTAATAACAAAATCTAATACTATTAAAAAAATAAATGGAGGTAAATATGAAAATCTTATTGCGATTTTATTTGCAAAACAATAAGCTGCCGATTGATTATCGGCGAATTATGCTTTCGTTTTTTAAACGGTCACTGTCAGATATTGCCGAGGGAAAATATTATGAAAAATATTATTTTACATCGGAACGCAGAAATTTTACTTTTGCGGTGAATCTGCCTATGCCGAAGTTTTCTAAAACGGAAATTCAACTCGGGAAAAATCAACTAAACATTACTTTTTCAACAGCTGACTATAATACGGGATGTATTTTTATGTCTGCTTTTATAAAGCAAAAGGATAAGCCGATTCCCGCTCCGCTCGGCAACGAAATGAAACTTGTCAGTGTTAATCTTATGCCGGAAAAAAATGTTACTTCATCGTCCGCTGTTGTGAAAATGCTTAGCCCTTTGTGTATCAGATTACATAAAGCCGAGAATAATTCGGATAAGTATATATCGGTTGCTAATCCGGATTTTACGGAGATTGCAAAACAGGTAATTAAAGAGCAGCTTGTTGAAAGCGGTTTTGACGAGAAGTTAATTTCAAACTTTGAAATTAAACCGTTAAACGCAAAAAAAACAGTGGTTTATCACTACAAAAACTACATTGAATGCAGTTTAGGCAGTTTTAGTATTAATGCCGATAAATCGGTTATTAATTATCTGCTGAAAAGCGGTATAGGTTCACGAAAATCCGCAGGATTTGGCTTTGCCGAGCTTTTATCGGAGGGAGGTGAACCGAATTAATGAAAACAAAGATTGATTACTTTGATTATGACACTTTGCTGCAGCCTACCGATTGGAGGTTTGCAGCAGCCGTTGTAGGTTTATGTAAATATTTTGATTACTTTGGAATTGTTTACAAAGTCCTCTATGATGTTGAAGAAAAGCCCGATAATTATATCCACGGCTTTGACGGTATTATTTACAAAAGTGAAGATATAATAGAAGAAAAATATCTTGAGTTTGCAGAGAACTATTTTGAAAAATATATGACTCACAAAAATATTTTAAACATTCTCGAAAGTCAAGAATTCAGTGAAGAACAAATTAAATTGGTAAACGACCTTGTTAAGAGCAAAACAGTTCTTAAAGGGCTATTTGACAAAATAAAATTTGACGGAACAAATAAAGATATTTTTATCTCAACCATTGAAGAAAACAGGACGGAAATTATAAAGAATATCTTTAAAAACGGCAATAACCTTTATAAGAATTACTGCAATGAACGACTTATTTTTACCGAAGATAACAGCACTTGCAGACTTAGAGGCTACAATGTTGACAAAGACAGAAAAACAAGTAATCTCGGCTTTTGTTTTTCAAAGGAAAGTTTTGAGAGCAATGATATTTTAGAATTTGATTTTATACCGTTTGCTTTCTCAAATCCTGATATGAGAGAAGCTTATTTTGTGAATAACAATTTTTCTGTTAAGTCTTTAACTCAAACAAACTATGCTTTTTCAAATCAACTTAGCAGTACAGAAAATAAAGACGACAAAAACAAACTAATGCTTGTTTTGCAAAATTCAAAGGATTATATAAGCTATGATGTTGAAATTATATCAAAATCACAGGATAAGGCTTATTACGAAACATTCTTTGTACGACTTGAAAGATTAAAAAAGTTAAGAGAATTATCGGGGAAATCATTAAACTTTGTCAAAAAAATCAATGATGATTATTGGTTTAATCTTGAGAAAGAAGTTTATATGCGTTGTCTTAACAATGTGTTGCTTGACGATGTAATTTTAATGATGCTTAAGTTTTATTTTGATGATAATGCCGTTAAAGGCTATATAAAAAGCAGAATTGATATGCTAATAGACATAAATGTATCTTGGAAAGGAAATGAAATTATGGATGAAATTAAGTCAGCAAAAAGTTGTGGATTTTTAACTTCCAAAAAACTAATTGAAATGAAAAGCAGTAATAAAATTAATTCATATAAGCAAAAAATAATCAGTGCTCTTTGCGCACATGATTACGACAGAGCAAAAGAGGTAATTCTCAGTTTGTCGGCATATGTAGGTATGGAATTTTCATTTTTCTATACATTTCTTGAAAATGCGGAAGAAAATAAAGATCTTGCATTTGCTTTTGCAAGCGCATTAATTGAAGTAAGCTCAAAAAATAACTAATATAAAGGAGATTTTATTATGAAAAATAAAGCATTAACATTAACTGTAATCGCAAATATGACAAGCAACTACGGCGAAAGCCTTGGTAATATTTCAAGTGTACAAAAGGTATTCAGAGGCGGAAAAGAGTACGCTACCAGAAGTCGTGAGAGCCTTAAAAACGCTATCTGCGTTCAGTCGGGTTTTTATGATGACTTGCAGACATCAAACGAAGGAGCAATGCAGAAGCTTGCTAATGAAGATATAAATGCCGCAACATGCCGTGCGCTTGAGGGTGGATATATGTTTACAAAGTCTAAAGGATCTACATATATTCGTAACAGCTCATTTTACCTTACAGATGCAGTTGCAACCGAGCCGTTTATTAATGATGCCCGTTTTCACAATAACCTTTACCTTGCAACCAATTATGCTATGGCACACGGTTTAAATGTTCAGAACAATGCAAAGGATTGCGGTCTTATGCCTTATCAGTATGAATATGACAAATCATCTAAAATTTACAGTCTTACAATTGACCTTGAAAAAATCGGTAAGGACGAAAACTTTGGTGCAGAGGCAGATAACGCCGAAAAGTGCGAAAGAGTAATTGCTCTTATTGACGCAGTAGAAAATCTTTCACTTGTTGTTAAAGGAAATCTTGATAACGCAGAGCCGATTTTTGTGGTAGGCGGTCTTTCACCGAGAAAAACTCATATTTTTGAAAATGCTGTTTCTGTTTCAGGCAAAAGACTTATTATAGAGCCGATTAAGGAAAAACTTGCTCAAGGTTACAGCTGTGCACTTATGCGTAACGGTGAGCTTTCAAACGAGGATGAAATTGTAAGAGAACTTAATCCTGTAAGTATGACAGAATTTTTTGAAAATCTCAGAGGTCAGGTTAAAGAGTATTTTTCGGAGTAAGGCGGAATTAATATGAAAGCAATTAGACTTCATATAAAACAAAACAGTGCAAATTACAAAAAAGAAGAAACTGTACAAAACCGTATGACATTTCCTTTACCGCCGTATTCAACTGTTATCGGAGCAATTCACAAGGCTTGCGGTTATACATCTTATCATCCTATGCAAGTAAGCGTACAGGGAAAGTACGGTTCTCTAAAAACAAAAATGTATAAGGACGATTGTTTTCTTAACAGTCTTAATGATGACAGAAATTTGCTTGTAAAAATGAAAAATCCCGATATGCTTTCAAGTGCATATCAGGTTGTGGCAACTGCTAAAAATACTCAAGGAAACAGTTTTGAAAAAGGCATTACAATTAATGTAATTAATGAAAAATTGCTTGAAGAATACCGCTTTTTAAAGCGTACAAAACGCAGAATAGACAAGCATAAAAAAATCATTAATAAAATGAAAACTCGGCTCAAAGAAATGAAAGCCGATGAAAATATTTCTGCCGAAGAAGTAAAAGAATTTGATAAGCGTATTAAGCATATAAAGGCTGTGTATGATGAGTACGAAAAGGTAAAGTATACTATTCCGTATTCCCATTTCAGAACGCTTGCAAAAGGCCCTAAGTATTATGAAATCCTTTGCGACATTGAACTTGTAATTCATATTGTGACTGATGACAATACTATGAATGATATTATGGATAATATCGGAAACCTTACTGCAATCGGCAGAGGAGAGGACTTTGTAGAAGTGCTCGAGTGTGCTCAAACAGAGCTTACTGAGGTTGATGAAGATGTTGATTACGAAAAAAATGATTTCGATGTTTATATGCCTGTTGAGTATTATGAGGAAAATCAATCCGATATGGATATAATTTCAAAAACAGACGGTGGATACGCAGGAGGCACAAAATATTTTATGCCAAAGGATTATGTGGTTGAGCAAATAAAGGGCGGTATGAGAAAACGAGTGTTTAATCGTGTGCCTGTTATTTTCTGTCAGATTAATTACCTTGACAGCGGATGTAAAGGTATAATGCTTGATAAATCAGAGAACGGAATATATACAGTGCTTTTAGCTTGAGGTATTTATATGAATATAGAAGATAAACTTGCAAAACCCGACAAAACTATCGGACAACATTCAAATGAGCTTATAGAGCAGGCAAAACTGCTCTATAAGCTCGGCTATATTAAATCTGAAGAGTTATATTCAGATTTACTTGTTGCGTGCAAAAAACACGATTACGGAAAGGCAAACTCTCAATTTCAAAAGCGAGTGCAAAGGGGCGGCAAATTTCAGCCGGAGCTTGAAATTCCGCACAATGTGCTTTCAATATTTTACATTGATAAATCCGAGTGCAATAAGCCTGATAGTGTATATTTTGCAGTGATGTATCATCACGATAATAAGGAATCTCCTATTACGGTTTTCGGTGAAAATAAAGAGCTTATCGAAACCTTTATTTCTGAACTTGGTTTGGAAACCGCTTCGTACAATAAGATGAAACGCAATGTTAAGAAAATTAAAGACCTGTTCGACAAAAAACTCAGCGAACCCGAAAAACAATACGCTGTTTTATTAAAAGGTCTTTTACATAAATGTGATTACAGTGCAAGTGCAGGTCTTGACTGCGAAAAGGTCAACGATTTTTTGACTGCTTCTTTAAACAATTGGAAAAATACCCAAAATATACATTACTATGAATTGCAAGAATTTTGCATTAAAAATACCGACAGCAATTTAATTGTAACCGCACCTACAGGTATGGGCAAAACCGAGGCGGGATTGCTTTGGTGCGGGGACAATAAATGCTTTTTCGTTTTGCCGTTAAAAACAGCTATCAATGCGATGTACGAAAGAATTAAAAAGCTTTGCGGAGATAATTCTCAAGAAGATTACAAGGGAAGAGTGGCACTTGTTCACTCCGATATGAAATCCTATTATTTGGAAGATTCAATAATTAGCGGAAAAAATTATGATTTTGCGTATGCACAATGCAGTAAACAGCTTGCACTTCCGATAACAATTTGTACGCCTGATCAGATATTTGACTTTGCATTGAAATATGCAGGTTATGAATACAAACTTGCGGTAGCGTCATATTCAAAGTTTATTATTGATGAGATACAGATGTATTCACCTGATGTTTTGGCTGCAATTATTTATGCAATTGAGATGATTCATACTTTGGGTGGTAAAGTGGCTGTAATTACCGCAACTTTGCCTCCGTTTGTAAGAAACGAGATTGAAAAAATACTCGGAACAGATGTAAAAACATCCGATTTTTCTGATAAAGGAAAGCTAAGGCATAATGTAAAAGTATATGAAAAAAACTTGCAGTCTGACGATATTATAAAAATATTTGATGATACAATATGCGATAAAGTAAAAAAATATCTTGTCGTTTGCAATTCAATTGATATTGCAAATAAGATGTACACCGAAATAAAAAATTCGGATATTAACGCAAGTGTAAATCTGTTTCATTCCAATTTTACAAAAAATGACAGAAAAACTAAAGAAAATGCGATTTTGGCAGCCTCTGAAAAAACTAACGAAAGTATGAATATACCTGAAATATGGATTTCAACATCCGTAGTCGAAGCAAGTCTTGACATTGATTTTGATATTCTTATTACCGAGTTATCGGATTTATTTTCCCTGTTCCAACGCTTTGGCAGAGTAAACAGAAAGGGTAATAAAGACTTTTCATCTTACAATTGTTTTGTATTTACTGAAATTCAAGGTAATGCACATCGTTTTGTTGACGATGCTATTCATTCGTTGTCAAAACAGGCGATTTTAAGAGTTGACGGAATTATCTCTGAAGTTCTTAAAAAAGAACTTATAGATGAGTACCTTTCGGTTGAAAAAATCGAAAAATCAAAATATTTTCAAGAATATCGTAAAATTTATAAATATTATAAAGAAAATGTCGATTATCTCTCTCTTAAAAAAGATGGAATAAGAAGTATTGACAGAAGTGACGCTGTGCCGATTGATGTTTATAATCAAAATGAGAGTGCCATAGAAAAAGCTTTGGAAGTTTTAAAATCAGATACTTATTCAAGAGATGATAAACTTAAAGCAAACGAAGAAATACTTGGATTCACGGTTTCCGTACCTAAATTCAGAATTGACGATTACGAAATAAAAAAATTAAAAATGCCATATACTGAATTACCTGTTATTAACAGCAGTTATGATTCCGAATGCGGCATCAGATTTGATAAGGAAAAGAAAACCAAAAAGCAAGATAAATCTGATGATAACGGAGAACCTGATAATTTTATATGAGGTATGATTATGGACGAAAATAATATTTCGGGTATGCATATTTATTATTACTATGTTTGTAAAAGAAAGCTGTGGTATTTTTCAAACGGTTTGGCAATGGAAAGTGAAAACGAAAATGTCAAAATCGGAAAACTTATAGATGAAACCACTTATAAGCAAAAGAAAAAACATATTATGATCGACAACACAATCAATATTGATTTTATTACCGAGCATAAACTTTTACATGAGGTAAAGAAAAGCAGAAAGATAGAGGAAGCGGGTATTGCTCAACTTAAATACTATCTTTATTATCTGAAAAAGCGTGGGGTAGAGGGAATAAAAGGCAGAATTGATTATCCTTTGCTAAAGCAAAGTCTTAATGTTGAACTTAGCGAAGAAGATGAAAGAGAGCTTGAAAGTGCGGCAGCTGATATAGTAAAAATTATATCGGCTGCTTTGCCGCCAAAATTTAAAAGTAAAAGAATTTGCAAATCATGTGCTTACTATGATTTGTGCTGTATTTGAGGTGATAAAATGCAGGAAAGTTATTACATATATTCGTCAGGCAATTTAACTCAAAAAGACAACACATTAAGATTTACTGCAATCGACGGAAATGTAAAAGATCTTCCGATAGAAAATATTAAAGAAATTTATATTATGAATGAAATAACGGTTACATCTAAATTGCTGAACTTATTTTCAAAATACGGAATACTTGTACATTTCTTCAATTACTATCAATTTTACATAGGAAGTTTTTGCCCAAAAGAAACAAAACTTGCAGGTCAGCTTTTGGTTAAGCAAGTGCTTGCTTACGGCGACTATTCAAACAGATTATCAATAGCAAGAGAATTTATAGTTGCTGCGTCTTATAATATTTACAGAAACTTAAGATACTACAACGGCAGAGGCAAGAATGTGTCAGAGCAAATGGCCGCTATAGAAAATTTGAGGAGAAAACTTGCAGATGTAGAAACCATAGAAGAGTTGATGGGAGTTGAAGGTAATATTCGTCAGGAATATTACAAAGCGTGGAATGTAATTATTGATCAGAATATTGAATTTGATAAAAGAGTTTATCATCCTGCCGACAATATGATTAACAGCCTTATTTCATATGTCAATTCTCTTGTATATACAAAAACTCTGGCGGAAATTTATAAAACCCAACTTAATCCTACAATAAGCTATCTTCATCAGCCGGGTACAAGGCGATATTCTCTTGCACTTGATGTTTCGGAAATTTTCAAACCGCTGATTGCGGATCGTCTGATCTTTTCTTTGCTTAATCGAAAACAAATAACAGAAAGCAGTTTTGTAGAAGGACTTAACGGTTTGCAGCTTACCGAAAGGGCGTCACGAATAATTACATCTGAATTTGACGAAAAATTAAAGACAACTATTTTTCACAAAGAACTTAATAAAAATGTATCTTATCAATTCTTAATCAGACTTGAACTTTATAAACTGATAAAGCACATTATAGGAGAAAAAGAATATAAAGGCTTTGAAATGTGGTGGTAAATATTGTATGTAATTCTTGTATATGATATAATATGTGATGAAAAAGGCAGAAAAATACTTCCAAAGGTATTTAAGATTTGCAAAAAATATCTTGTACATATTCAAAACTCTGTTTTTGAAGGAAACTTAAGTAAAGCAAACTCACTTGCTTTGCAAAAAGAACTTGATGTTTATATCAGAAAAGACAAGGATTCGGTAATAATGTTTCATACCCGTGAAGAACGGTGGATGAATAAAGATTTTCTTGGAAAAACGGATGATAAAACATCAAATTTTTTGTAACGCTTTTATTGTCGACCTGACATAGCACAAAACCCCCGGCAGGTTGACAGAACCTAAAAATCAAGTAATCATCGGTATAGTTGCTTTTGGTATATTGAAATGACAGTAATATTTGATAAATATTTGGTATATCGACAAAACAGCACAGAAAAATGCCGATGATTACTTATCATTTTATCCCACGGCTATAAATCTATCCATATTGGATTTTAAACCTTCATAGGAATTTCAAAAACTGGTGCTTCCGGTTCCTATAAATCTATCCATATTGGATTTTAAACTATTTTTCAACGCCTTTTTTATACGCTGCGTCTTCCTATAAATCTATCCATATTGGATTTTAAACAGGATTAGAAATTGCAACAGTAGTACCTGCGACAAGCTATAAATCTATCCATATTGGATTTTAAACCTCGTTTGCCGACCTCTCAACGCTCATCAGAACAGCTATAAATCTATCCATATTGGATTTTAAACACTACTCAAACCTTGCGAATGGCGAAACCAAAATCGCTATAAATCTATCCATATTGGATTTTAAACTATAGAAAGAGATGCTTTTGTAAATAACGCACTTACCTATAAATCTATCCATATTGGATTTTAAACATAATCAAGCTTTTGTTGAGTACATTCAGCATAAACTATAAATCTATCCATATTGGATTTTAAACGATGTTCTCTGTGATATTCCTATTGACTCTCAGGCCTATAAATCTATCCATATTGGATTTTAAACTTAATTATACAAAATATCAGTGTCACCGCAGGGAAAACTATAAATCTATCCATATTGGATTTTAAACGGGGTCCACTGTCGAATTACTAGAAACACTTTCCGCTATAAATCTATCCATATTGGATTTTAAACATGTAAAATTAATCGGTTATCGTGGTGTAATGATGCTATAAATCTATCCATATTGGATTTTAAACCAAATACAGCACTGTCAATGCTTACCGTAAATGTACTATAAATCTATCCATATTGGATTTTAAACACTTTGAGCGCAGGCTTTGTAGTGCTTGACGGAGTAACTATAAATCTATCCATATTGGATTTTAAACCTCGGTATGCTCTCTCTATCTTGACATCATACTTACCCTATAAATCTATCCATATTGGATTTTAAACATGCATTGAATATGATGCAAGAGGCTTTACAGGTAACCTATAAATCTATCCATATTGGATTTTAAACATGGCAGGAAAAGGAAGATACAAAGAATTTGCACTGCTATAAATCTATCCATATTGGATTTTAAACTTCGATTTTTCGATACAGCAAAACCGCCCTCAAATCTATAAATCTATCCATATTGGATTTTAAACAAATAATAGCTTGAAAACTCAATCCCTGCTGTGGCACTATAAATCTATCCATATTGGATTTTAAACCAAAATCATCACGAGATAAGCTGTTAAGCGCCGAGCTATAAATCTATCCATATTGGATTTTAAACGTCAAAAGACGGAGCACAGGAGCGTTTAACACAGGCGCTATAAATCTATCCATATTGGATTTTAAACCAATATAACCTCAAGCCGAAAAGCCTAAAATAATTCCTATAAATCTATCCATATTGGATTTTAAACAATCACAATATCACAATATGAAAGAGGAACAAGACAGCTATAAATCTATCCATATTGGATTTTAAACTAATTTCCTTCTATAGAGAAATATTTTAGTAGTTTCTATAAATCTATCCATATTGGATTTTAAACACCGTACAACAGGTGAGATGGTTAGCTTTGGTAAAACTATAAATCTATCCATATTGGATTTTAAACTATTATGTTTTAATTCGTAATACTGACAAGATTTCCTATAAATCTATCCATATTGGATTTTAAACTTACTTAAAAATAAAAAATTTAACGATTTCTATTTCTATAAATCTATCCATATTGGATTTTAAACCTTCAAATTCATCAATTACATCATCAAGCTGATTGAACTATAAATCTATCCATATTGGATTTTAAACAGGGATTGTTTAGTCCTTATCGATGAAATCGGTACCTATAAATCTATCCATATTGGATTTTAAACTCTTTTATAGTAAAATCATAATTAATATAACAATCCTATAAATCTATCCATATTGGATTTTAAACTAAAAATCGGAATAAAACTCAATTAAATTTATAAACTATAAATCTATCCATATTGGATTTTAAACAGACCGACAAAAACCGCAAGCAACGGATTACCCGCCTATAAATCTATCCATATTGGATTTTAAACAAGCTAAAAAAGACAATCAAAGCTGAACAGGAACAAGCTATAAATCTATCCATATTGGATTTTAAACTTGAAAAACGAAAAAACAATAAAGGTTATTGAGTTCTATAAATCTATCCATATTGGATTTTAAACCTTTTGAGTGTAGTTCAACAATCGACCTTGCAATTCCTATAAATCTATCCATATTGGATTTTAAACTAAAAAAAGAGCAGCCGCACCTGCTCCGGCAGTAACTATAAATCTATCCATATTGGATTTTAAACATGTGAGCATCTATATTCTCGTTGTCACAACGCAGACTATAAATCTATCCATATTGGATTTTAAACAAAGTAATTTCCGTACATCGTGCCGATGAAACGGCAGCTATAAATCTATCCATATTGGATTTTAAACATAACATCAAAGTTAGCGGATGGCGAAGCTTGCATACTATAAATCTATCCATATTGGATTTTAAACATTGTTTTGTAATTTTTAGCTTTTAGATTGTGAGGCTATAAATCTATCCATATTGGATTTTAAACAATCTCTCCAAAAATATTCATATTACTGCGCTCCTACTATAAATCTATCCATATTGGATTTTAAACGCTTTAACTCCAGTTATTAAAATTCTTGCAGATGTTCTATAAATCTATCCATATTGGATTTTAAACCCTTATTTCTTATAGTAGTCTTCAACGGCAGACTTGCTATAAATCTATCCATATTGGATTTTAAACGGCTTTTGGTGCGGTTCATCAGCAAAGGACAAGCTCTATAAATCTATCCATATTGGATTTTAAACCAAAAAGGGTGCAAAAATCCCGTTAAAATCTTGTAACTATAAATCTATCCATATTGGATTTTAAACATTCTCGATTGTTCGCAACGGAATTTCAAGTAAGTCTATAAATCTATCCATATTGGATTTTAAACGTTATTTTAAAACTACCAAATGTGCTCGAAAAGCGTCTATAAATCTATCCATATTGGATTTTAAACAGCGAATTGCCGCCGGAAGTGTGGCGAATGAACAGCCTATAAATCTATCCATATTGGATTTTAAACTTCAAAGGAACAAGATTTTGTGCTCGTGAGTTCATAACTATAAATCTATCCATATTGGATTTTAAACAATAGGAGCTGTTACATTTGAAAACGAAATGCTCATCTATAAATCTATCCATATTGGATTTTAAACTAGATTTATTTAATTCTTGTCGAAGCTGTTTTAATCCTATAAATCTATCCATATTGGATTTTAAACTCTGCTCAACGGTGACTGGCTGCCGTGGGTTAGCGGCTATAAATCTATCCATATTGGATTTTAAATTGTGACGGTTTTGCTTCTCATTTTTTTATAATAATCTATAAATCTATCCATATTGGATTTTAAATGCGAATCAAAATTACCAATTACATCAAGCTTAGCTTCTATAAATCTATCCATATTGGATTTTAAATACGAAACAAGCGAGAAGGGGATTTCCCGCAATAGTCTATAAATCTATCCATATTGGATTTTAAATATAACTTTAATAAATCAGATACATTGTGATTCTCGCTATAAATCTATCCATATTGGATTTTAAATACTTTTGAATGCAGTTCAACGATTGACAAAGCAACTATAAATCTATCCATATTGGATTTTAAATTTTATGCTGAATGTACTCAACAAAAGCTTGATTATCTATAAATCTATCCATATTGGATTTTAAATTCTTCATTATAATAGCCGTCACCGTTCTGGACCTCCTATAAATCTATCCATATTGGATTTTAAATGCTCTTGGAAAACTTGTGAAGTGATGACACAATGCCTATAAATCTATCCATATTGGATTTTAAATATTACATCAAGCTTAGCTTTATCAAGCAAACTCTGACTATAAATCTATCCATATTGGATTTTAAATTTATTCAACAATTTATCTTTATCAGTGATAAAACTACTATAAATCTATCCATATTGGATTTTAAATAATCTTTCTCAATGAAATCATAGCCTAATACAAAACTCTATAAATCTATCCATATTGGATTTTAAATCTTATTTATTTTGATATTATTCACCATATAAATGACTATAAATCTATCCATATTGGATTTTAAATAATTTGACACGAACGTCAGAGGGAACAGCAAGCGACTATAAATCTATCCATATTGGATTTTAAATAAAATTGTTGTTGATAGTTGGACGTTTGGCTCAATTCTATAAATCTATCCATATTGGATTTTAAACACTTGTTACCCAAACACCCCAAGAATACAAAAGAACTATAAATCTATCCATATTGGATTTTAAACCCGCCTCCTGTTGCCATCGGTGATATCGAAATAGTTGCTATAAATCTATCCATATTGGATTTTAAACTATTGGCAGGGCTCTGGCACTGGCGACAACTTCGCTCTATAAATCTATCCATATGGGATTTTAAACATTGCGGAAGAGTTCGCCGACTTCGTTTGTTGAATACTATAAATCTATCCATATTGGATTTTAAACATAAACGCTCTAATCAGCTTGCGCCTTTATCCGTTCTATAAATCTATCCATATTGGATTTTAAACTATATACATAACTGCCGCTTTGTTGTACTTTTCTGTCTATAAATCTATCCATATTGGATTTTAAACATTTGAAAGATTTCACACTGATGCTCGATGAATCTCTATAAATCTATCCATATTGGATTTTAAACGTTATTAAGGATGTGCATATTACCGAGGCTATGAAATCTATAAATCTATCCATATTGGATTTTAAACTATCGTAAAAAATAATATTATCGTAACCCTGAGCACTATAAATCTATCCATATTGGATTTTAAACACGATACATACCAAACTCTTCTTGTGATGCCTTACACCTATAAATCTATCCATATTGGATTTTAAACAAAGGAGCCGGCACGGCTTACTTTTTAAAGAGCTGCTATAAATCTATCCATATTGGATTTTAAACTATAGAAAGAGATGCTTTTGTAAATAACGCACTTCTATAAATCTATCCATATTGGATTTTAAACAATTTAGATTTAGCAGCATCTTTCAACTTATCAATCTATAAATCTATCCATATTGGATTTTAAACTAATTTTTACAAACTCTGTACTATCAGACAATGACTATAAATCTATCCATATTGGATTTTAAACTTAAAACCCATTCTTGATAAAACCAATGATTAGGATCTATAAATCTATCCATATTGGATTTTAAACTAACGAAATCCCAAACCATAGCAGGGATATTTTTTACTATAAATCTATCCATATTGGATTTTAAACTAGTTTTGGCTGCTATGACTGCGGAACTTGGTTCGGTCTATAAATCTATCCATATTGGATTTTAAACGTCAAATAGAATTTTGTTTTCCATAAAAATGTCCCCTCTATAAATCTATCCATATTGGATTTTAAACATAGTTAAATCATCGCAATTAATAAGATTGTCATTCTATAAATCTATCCATATTGGATTTTAAACGTTAAAAATAGCAAATGGAGCTGATCGCACCGTTGTCTATAAATCTATCCATATTGGATTTTAAACTCAACAACTAACATTGACATCAATGTGAATATTAGCCTATAAATCTATCCATATTGGATTTTAAACTTATTTTTCATCCTTTCGTTTGTACTCTCTTAATTCTATAAATCTATCCATATTGGATTTTAAACTTCATTCGTAAGATTCAGACGAAATTCCTATAATCTATAAATCTATCCATATTGGATTTTAAACTATTGAAAACTTCTGAATTATCATATGTACGCTTGCACTATAAATCTATCCATATTGGATTTTAAACTTAGATTTTGCAAAGTCAATGCTCCACTGCCAGCGCCTATAAATCTATCCATATTGGATTTTAAACATCGCATTTCGTCGCTGGAGCCGCATACAACTTTTTCTATAAATCTATCCATATTGGATTTTAAACACAAGAAAACAGGTGAGTTAGTCAGCTTTGGTAAAACTATAAATCTATCCATATTGGATTTTAAACCAAGCGAATTAAACACATCATCTACATCAATGTTATCTATAAATCTATCCATATTGGATTTTAAACTAGCTTTTCACGCCATAAAGTTTTACTGCAAAAACTATAAATCTATCCATATTGGATTTTAAACTCGGAACACCTCTGACATTAGCCATAGTACGGATTCTATAAATCTATCCATATTGGATTTTAAACTTCAAACGTGACTACACAGAGAAAGGCATGGTTGTCCTATAAATCTATCCATATTGGATTTTAAACCTTGATAATAAGGACTGCGAGGGTCAGCAGGCTCTTCTATAAATCTATCCATATTGGATTTTAAACTAAAGAAATATAGCCGCTTTCTGATAGGTAGTTGACTATAAATCTATCCATATTGGATTTTAAACCATAATCTATCGTGAAATTCAGTTGTATTTATTAATCTATAAATCTATCCATATTGGATTTTAAACTCTGAAAGAATTATCATTTTTCGAAGTCAAGGGGGCCTATAAATCTATCCATATTGGATTTTAAACAAATTAAATCCTAAATATAAGCTGCTTCTTGCCGAAGCTATAAATCTATCCATATTGGATTTTAAACTGATAATCTTGATTATCTTAATGACGGAGATCCAACTATAAATCTATCCATATTGGATTTTAAACTTTTCAGTGTTATAATTTGCAAGCAAATTAATAACCTATAAATCTATCCATATTGGATTTTAAATACTGTCAAAGCAAAATTTTTCAACAGCAAGACAACCTATAAATCTATCCATATTGGATTTTAAATAAAACCATTGATGTTAACTATTTGAATATGTGTTTACTATAAATCTATCCATATTGGATTTTAAATAAACCTTTTGAGATTTTAGCGGATACTTCAAAACACTATAAATCTATCCATATTGGATTTTAAATTGTAATTGCATAATGTTATTGCCGGAGCAGGTGCGCTATAAATCTATCCATATTGGATTTTAAATCTGCGCCGATGTTGCCGTTTTTGTATAATTTTGGTACTATAAATCTATCCATATTGGATTTTAAATCCTTGAGTTCAATGTAAAGTGCGTGATATTTCCCCCTATAAATCTATCCATATTGGATTTTAAATGATTTGTGCCTGCCTGTATCGAGGGGGAAATATCACGCTATAAATCTATCCATATTGGATTTTAAATGAAAAAGCAATTGCAATTGTCCAGAAATGGTCGGATCTATAAATCTATCCATATTGGATTTTAAATGTGTTAAGTGCCGCTGCGTCAATCTCCTCGAGTGTTCTATAAATCTATCCATATTGGATTTTAAATTGATTTAGTTTATGTTTTTTCGTCATTCTTTGCTTTCTATAAATCTATCCATATTGGATTTTAAATACGCAGCGCTCAACAGCCTATCTCGTGACGATTTTGCTATAAATCTATCCATATTGGATTTTAAATTTCTTATATTAATTAATAGTATTTATTAAATAGTTCCTATAAATCTATCCATATTGGATTTTAAATCTGGAACATCAATAACTTGCTTTTCTGCTTTCTCTTCTATAAATCTATCCATATTGGATTTTAAATAAAGTTTCAACAATATTATGCTTGAAAAATACAACTCTATAAATCTATCCATATTGGATTTTAAATTTCCTCACGGTTGCGGTCAAGAAAATCAATAAAATCTATAAATCTATCCATATTGGATTTTAAATTATAAGAGGTATATTAATCTGTTCAAAAAGTTTGTCTATAAATCTATCCATATTGGATTTTAAATATAAAAAATCTATTCAAAAAAATTCAATCAAGGAGGCCTATAAATCTATCCATATTGGATTTTAAATTTTTCCCTCCGTAATCATTTTTGTGCGTGGATTTGCTATAAATCTATCCATATTGGATTTTAAATGTCTGTCCTTAGCACTCATAATGCGTTCATCTTTGACTATAAATCTATCCATATTGGATTTTAAATTATCCTCATCAACCCAGCTTGCAACAGGGCGAATGCCTATAAATCTATCCATATTGGATTTTAAATCAGCTGCTCCGGTATAAACTTATAGACTTAAAGAACTATAAATCTATCCATATTGGATTTTAAAAGCCAGAGTGCTCATTACAGCGTCTTTGAATTGACACTATAAATCTATCCATATTGGATTTTAAAAATTTTGGGGTTAAGGGGCGCGCTCGCCCCTTATGGGCTATAAATCTATCCATATTGGATTTTAAAATTATTTCAACATCTTTGTCAATGCAGGAAAAGAAATCTATAAATCTATCCATATTGGATTTTAAAATTTTTAGCTCCTCTGTCACGACCTATGCCCTCGCAGCTATAAATCTATCCATATTGGATTTTAAAAATGCATTCAAGCTTATAGCCGGCAAAGACAACCTTGCTATAAATCTATCCATATTGGATTTTAAAATGGAAGCGTGATACTAATATTTTTATTCAGTCTTCACTATAAATCTATCCATATTGGATTTTAAAAGCTTTTGCTGATACTACTGTTGATGATACTAAAAACCTATAAATCTATCCATATTGGATTTTAAAAGGTAATGATGTTCCTCGTTTGAAAGGTTGATTTAACTATAAATCTATCCATATTGGATTTTAAAACAAATTTTTTTATTACAAATATCTTGATTTGCTAAATCTATAAATCTATCCATATTGGATTTTAAACCTCCGAACTGCCAGATATACATAACTGCTGCTTTGCTATAAATCTATCCATATTGGATTTTAAACGAAACAGTCATAGCCGCAACCTCCTCTTTCATTTTTCTATAAATCTATCCATATTGGATTTTAAACGAGGTAACGCACGCAGCGGTGTTTGCCGCATTGCTTTCTATAAATCTATCCATATTGGATTTTAAACAAACCTTACAAGACCAACGAAAGAACAAACAATAAACTATAAATCTATCCATATTGGATTTTAAACGCTTGTTACCCACACACCCCACGAATACAATAAAAACTATAAATCTATCCATATTGGATTTTAAACAGTGCCACAATCATAACAACCGAATGAGAGCGAACGCTATAAATCTATCCATATTGGATTTTAAACTTAGTTATAAAAATTGAATAGAGGTGAACACTTTGACTATAAATCTATCCATATTGGATTTTAAACGCAAAAGCAAGTCCGTTTGTAACATAAACAGCATTTCTATAAATCTATCCATATTGGATTTTAAACTTTAGTTATAATTATACTACACTTCTGTTCCAAATCTATAAATCTATCCATATTGGATTTTAAACGAAGAGGTTAAAGAGCTTGTAAATGAAACTACTCAACTATAAATCTATCCATATTGGATTTTAAACCAATTTGATTAAATATATTATCGTCACTATTCCACACTATAAATCTATCCATATTGGATTTTAAACAAAGTCTAAAATACTCGATTTTCTCGCCTGCGTCAGTCTATAAATCTATCCATATTGGATTTTAAACCCACCCCGTGGTCAAATATTTTAGTCAATTGTGTTCACTATAAATCTATCCATATTGGATTTTAAACTTAGCTTTTGGAAGTGGTGATTTAATGAACTATATTCTATAAATCTATCCATATTGGATTTTAAAGCTCTCAATATTTGAGCTGTCATATTTTGCCGCAAGCTATAAATCTATCCATATTGGATTTTAAATAATTATTCATTGCCTAAAAAATCAAGCTCATAGGCTCTATAAATCTATCCATATTGGATTTTAAATATGGTTGCAATAGCTGTTTGAGCAACAGTCTTAATAGCTATAAATCTATCCATATTGGATTTTAAACTTAAATAATTAAGAAAGGAGCTTTAAATGAAAGCACTATAAATCTATCCATATTGGATTTTAAATTAGATAAAGAAATTCTTGCAAGTGCGAGTAAGATTCTATAAATCTATCCATATTGGATTTTAAATTCAGTATTCTCGTTGTAATCATTTGAAACATACAAACTATAAATCTATCCATATTGGATTTTAAAAATCAACAATGCCAGACAAGCTACTCCACAAACCGTCTATAAATCTATCCATATTGGATTTTAAAATATATCTGACAAAGAGGTCAAGCGTAGTGATGAGTCTATAAATCTATCCATGTTGGATTTTAAATTATGCAATTTGGAGAAGCAGAAACAAGGGTAATTACTATAAATCTATCCATATTGGATTTTAAAAAATCATATTACTGAGCAAATGGGTATTGAATTTATGCTATAAATCTATCCATATTGGATTTTAAACGCAACAGTATCCGTTGTAACTGAATACATCAAAGTAACTTTACCTAATCTGCAGCAATTAAACCCGAGTATTTTATATTCTATTGTAAAATATATTTTCTTATTGGAATAATAGAGGGGGAAAGTTTTGTTATAATTAAAGAAATATATTTGAACGGAGGTATTTTCAATATGTTAAGTGATATTGAAATCGCTCAGGCTGCGACCTTACTCCCGATTAAAGAGGTTGCCGCACAGATCGGAATTAAAGAGGATGAGCTGGAGTTTTACGGCAAGTATAAGGCTAAACTTTCAGACGAACTTGCCAATCGTTTGGAAAATGAGCCGGACGGAAAACTTGTTCTTGTTACAGCTATCAATCCAACCCCCGCAGGTGAGGGCAAAACAACTACTTCTGCAGGTCTTGGTCAGGCTATGGCTAAGATTGGTAAAAAGGCTGTAATCGCTCTAAGAGAGCCTTCACTCGGCCCTGTATTTGGTATTAAGGGCGGCGCTGCAGGCGGCGGTTATTCTCAGGTACTTCCTATGGAAGATATTAATCTTCACTTTACAGGCGATATGCACGCTATTACTTCTGCAAACAATCTTTGCTGTGCAATGCTTGACAATCATATTCAGCAGGGTAATGTTCTCGGGATTGATCCTCGCCAGATTCTTATTAAGAGATGTCTTGATATGAACGACAGAGCTTTGAGAAATATTGTTGTCGGTCTTGGCGGCAGAGTGAACGGTATTCCTCGTGAGGACCACTTTATAATTACTGTTGCATCTGAAGTTATGGCTATCCTTTGCCTTGCTGACGATATTTCTGATTTAAAGAAAAGACTTGGTAATATTCTTATTGCTTACACATACGCAGGCGAGCCTGTTTTTGCAAAGGACATCAAGGCTGACGGTGCTATGACAGCTCTTCTTAAAGACGCTATCAAACCTAACCTTGTTCAGACACTCGAGGGTACCCCTGCTATTATGCACGGCGGTCCTTTTGCCAATATTGCTCACGGCTGTAACAGCATTCGTGCTACAAAGCTTGCGTTAAAACTTGCCGATTACTGTATTACAGAGGCAGGCTTCGGTTCAGATCTCGGTGCAGAGAAATTCTTTGACATCAAGTGCAGATATGCAGGCTTTAAGCCGTCTGCCGTAGTTATTGTTGCTACTTGCCGTGCGTTAAAGTACAACGGCGGTGTGCCTAAGGCAGAGGTTTCTGCAGAAAATCTTGAGGCTCTTAAAAATGGTATTGAAAACCTTGGCGTTCACATTGATAACATGAGAAAGTACAATGTTCCCGTTGTAGTTGCTATCAACCAGTTCGGTACAGATACAGCAGAGGAACTTGAGTTTATCGAGAGTTACTGTAAATCTAAAGGCGCAGACTTTGCTCTTTCAAATGTATTCTCTAAGGGCGGCGAAGGCGGTACAGAACTTGCCAAAAAGGTAGTAGAGGCTTGCGAAAAGCCGTCTGATTTTGCTCCTATTTATTCAGATGACCTTACAATTAAAGAAAAGGTTGACAAAATTGCAAAAACAATTTACGGCGCTTCAAGAGTAAACTATACAAAGGCTGCCGAAAAGGCATTGAAGCAGATTCAGGCTCTCGGCGGTGAAAAACTTCCTGTTTGTATTGCAAAAACACAATATTCGCTTTCTGATGACCCAACACTTCTCGGTGCTCCAAAGGATTTTGAAATCACAGTAAAGAATCTTACACTTTCAAACGGTGCAGGATTTGTAGTTGTATATACAGGTGATATTATGACAATGCCGGGTCTTCCGAAAGTTCCGTCGGCAGAGAAAATTGATGTTACCGAGGAAGGAAAAATTAACGGTTTATTCTGATGATTACTGTAAATACTCATAATGCCCGTGAAACAGAGGCACTCGGCGCAAAAATTGCCGAAAAGTTGTGCGGCACGGAAGTAATCGCTCTTTTTGGCGGTCTTGGTATGGGCAAGACTGCCTTTACAAGAGGACTTGCCGGTGCGCTCGGTGCAGGAGAAAATGTTTCAAGCCCCACATTCGCTCTTGTCAATGAATATTCGGGTAAGTATAATATTTTTCATTTTGATATGTACCGTGTAAATACATGGGATGATTTGTATTCCACAGGATTTTTTGATTATATTGATAACGGTATAATCATTATTGAGTGGAGTGAGAATATTGAAGAGGCTTTGCCTGCCGATTGTATTAAAATCAGAATCAGTAAGGGCGAAAATGATGATGACAGAATTTTTGAAATTGAAGGTGTTGATCCGCAATGAAAATTCTTGCAATAGATACAAGCGCCACAGCTGCGTCAACCGCAATTTGTGACGAAAACAAAATAATAGGTGAGTTCTTTATAAATACAAAACTTACTCACAGCAGAACACTTATGCCTATGGTTGAAAGTCTGCTTGCAAACACAAACCTAACGACAACAGATATTACCGCCGTTGCGGTAAACTGCGGTCCGGGTTCGTTTACGGGTGTAAGAATCGGTGTTGCAGCGGCTAAAGGACTTGCTTTTGCCGATGATTTGCCTTGCATAGAGGTATCGACGCTTGAAAGCCTTGCGTATAATTTGCAATCTGCAAATGGGATAATCTGTTCTGTTATGGACGCTCGCTGTTCGCAGGTTTATAATGCGCTTTTTAAATGTGACGGCATAAAGCCCGAAAGACTTTGCAAAGACAGAGCTTTGTCTGTTGCCGAGCTTTCAGAAGAACTTAAGAGCTATGACGAAAGAATTATACTTGTGGGTGACGGTGCGGAGCTTTGCTATAATGCTATGAAAGAATTATTACCAAATGTTGAACTCGCACCAATCAGTATAAGATTTCAAAGAGCGTCATCAACAGCAGAAATTGCTGTACAAAAATTTAATGACGGAGAAGTGCTTTCGGCTGCGGAACTTATGCCGATGTATTTAAGACTGCCGCAGGCTGAAAGAGAACTTAAAAAGAAAATGGAGGAAAAGAAATGTTAGCACTTGGATGTGACCACGGCGGATATAACCTTATCTGCGCAATTAAAAAATATCTTGACGAAAAGGGTATTGAATATAAAGATTTTGGTACTTACAGCACAGACAGCGTTGATTATCCTGTTTACGGCTATAAAGTTGCAAAAGCAGTAGCAAGCGGCGAATGTGAGCTTGGTATTCTTTGCTGCGGTACAGGTATCGGTATTTCAATGGCAGCAAACAAAGTTAAGGGTATTCGTGCGGCTGTTGTAAGCAATGAGTTTTGCGCTGAAATGACACGCAGACACAACCACGCAAATATTCTTTGTATGGGCGGCAGAGTTACAAGCGAAGAAGATGCTGTTAAGTTTACAGAAATTTTCCTCAATACTCCCGAAGAGGGCGACAGACACTTAAAGCGTCTTGCTATGATTGATGAGATTGAGGCAGGTACTTTCAAGGTTGACTGATTTTCGGGAGATTTTTATGTCTGACGAGGAATTAGAGGTGTTGAACGACATCAAATATATTCTTTATGTCTGTTATGCTTGAAAATAAACTTGATGATGTGAACGCAAAAATTGATGAAACCAATATTCTGTAAAACGAACTAAAGGGTTATGGTTTTGAAAGCTCTTTTGTTTAAGTTACCAAACAGCAGGCTGTTTGGCTATCGTCAGATTACATAAACGGAAAGTATTTGTGGGCTTTGCCCACACCCACAACCTTTGAAAAGGTTGACCAAACTTTTATAATTTTTGTGATACACCGGAATTTCTTGACAAAACACTGCATAAAACCGTCTAAATCTTAAAACCAAAGTAAAAAGCTCTCTTTACGCAAATAAAGAGAGCTTTAATGTTATGATAAATATAAAGTTTTAGCCGCATAGCTTATTCAAGTTCAAGAGCCTCTTCAATAGCATAAGAAAGCTGGTCAGGACAAGAAGTACCTCTGCCTCGGCAGTCAATACCTTTAAGTCTTTTTACAGCCTCCTCAGCATCCATACCTTTTACAAGTGCGCAAATGCCCTGAGTGTTGCCTGCACAACCGCCGACAAACTCGCAGGAATCAATGATACCGTTGTTGATTTCAAGGTTAATCTGTCTTGAGCAAACGCCCTTTGGAATGTATGTATATTTCATAATATTACCTCCTTAAAACATTTCAACTGTATTTTAACATATTTCTTTAAAAAAATCTATAAAATTTAAAAATATGTGTCGATTTTTAAATTTAGTGTGATATAATAATGTGTACGATAAAGTTTGATTATAATATTTATTTTGGGTCAGAGGTATATGAAATGTCTATGAAAATTAATCTTGGTGCTTGGAATTCAATATTTGCCGTGCCTTCGTCTGTTGTAGACGAGGGACTTAAGTTTTCGGACGGCGTTAAACTTAAGGTATTGTTATATCTTTTGCGGCACAGTGGGGAAGATGTGAACGAAAGCGACATCAGTAAGGCGACAGGTGTAAATGAAACCGATATTCCGGAGGCAGTTGAATACTGGGTTATGAAAGGTATCTTTTGCCAAAATAACGGTGCTTTTGAGCCTGCACAGGCAGAACAGCAAACGACTGAACAGCCTGCGGTAAAACAAGTCGAAAGCAATAATACTGCCGCTCCGATTGAAAAGGAAGAGCCTACAGTTCCGCATATGTTTGTAAGACCGCAGCGCCCCGATTATGTTTATGTGGCACAACAGCTTGCGGTTGACGAAGAATTTAAAATGCTTGTAAACGAGGCACAGACAGCCCTCGGCAAGCCTTTATCAAACTCCGATGCTTCGTCGTTACTGTTACTTAAAAATACCTGCGGTTTGCCTGTAGAGGTAATTATAATGCTTATTCAGTATTGTATAAGCATCGGAAAATCTAACATAAGAGCCATTGAAACAATAGGTTTGAGATGGTCTGATGCGGGAGTTTTCTCGATTGAGGAAGCCGAAAATAAAATAAAACAAGCACATCGTGCAAGCCAGAGTTTTACGGTTGTAGCATCTGCGTTCGGTTTAAAAAATACGGGTTCTCCTACTAAAAAGCAGGTTGAATACGCCGATTTATGGGTAAACGAGTGGAAATTTTCTCCCGAAATGCTAAGAGAGGCTTACGAAAGATGTGTTGACAGTAAGGGCAGCTGCGATTTCAGATACATAAACGGAATTTTAAAACGCTGGAATTCGAGTGGAATTTACAATGTTGACGATTTAAACAAATTTGACAGCAGGCCCGATAAGTATAAGAATAAAGGCGGAAACAGGAATAACGCCAACACATCATATAATATAAATGATTTGCAGAGATTAGATACAATCGACAGTATTTAGTGTGGTGATATAAATGGGATACAGTAAAGAAATTTACAGAGCGACAAAAGCAAAAATGGAAGAAAGGCGCACCAAAGCCGAGAGAAGAGCGGAGCAGGTTCGTGAAGAGGTTTACAGAAGAGTTCCGAGAATAGAGGAGCTTGAAAAAGAAATATCTTCATGCGGAATACTTGCGGTTCGTGCGGTTTTAAACGGCGGAGATGTAAAGTCTGCCACGCAGGATTTGCGTGCCAAAAGTCTTTCTATGCAAAATGAAGTCAAAAAGCTGCTTACAGAAAACGGCTATGAAGAAAATTGCTTTGAACCGCATTACAACTGTAAATACTGCAAAGATACGGGATATATAGAAAAAGACGGAAGAACAGTGTATTGCCCTTGTTTTAAAAGATTGCTTGTAGCAACTGCGTGCGAGGAGCTTAACCGTACTGCGCCTTTAAGACTTTCCACTTTTGAGAGTTTTGACCTTAATATGTACAGTCATGAGGTTGATAAGGAGAGCGGAGTATCACCTTTTGATAAGATGCAAAAAATTTATAATTATTGCGTGCAGTATGCAAGGACTTTTACGCCCGAGTCAAAGAGTATACTTATGAGAGGCGGCACAGGTCTTGGCAAAACCCACCTTTCGCTCGCTATTGCCAATGAGGTTACAAGGCGTGGTTTCGGTGTAATCTATGTGTCTGCACCTATGCTTATGTCAACGCTTAGCAATATGCATTTTTCCAAAGAGTCCAACGATTCCGAATATTTTGAAATGCTCACAAAGTGCGATTTACTAATTATTGATGATTTAGGCACAGAGTTTTCAAATACTTTTTCAAATACACAGTTTTATAATTTGTGTAATTCAAGAATGCTTTTGAGAAAGCCTTTGATAATAAACACAAACCTTTCAATAACAGAACTTGAAAAAACTTATACTTCAAGATTTATTTCAAGAATATACGGAGAGGGTGTAAGGCTTAATTTTGTCGGCGACGATATAAGACTCAAAAAAAGTTTTAGCTAAAATTCCGTATTTTTTGTATTTTTCAAATTTTAGAAAAAATTGAAAAAAAGATGTTGACAAAACACACTTTCCGCTATATAATAGCTATTGTTGATTGCGTGACAGTAAGCAACATGTCAATGCTAAACGAAAGTTAAAAACTTCTAAAAAGTTTTAAAAAATTTCAAAAAAGTGTTGACAAAACGCACTTCATAATATATAATATATATCGTTGATTGCACGGCTTGCAGCAATGAGCAATAAACATTGAGGAATGGTGTAACGGTAGCACGACAGACTCTGACTCTGTTTGTTGGGGTTCGAATCCCTATTCCTCAGCCATTAAAAGCCCCGAGTAATCGGGGCTGTTTTTATCGAGGTGTAGCGCAGTTTGGTAGCGCACATCGTTCGGGACGATGGGGTCGCAAGTTCGAATCTTGTCACCTCGACCATCTGAATACGCCGGGTCACACTGATTCGGCGTAATTTTTTTATAAGACATTTTTGGAGGTTAATTATGAAAAAGGTAGTTTCTTTGGTAACAATATTTGTACTTTGTCTTACTGCGCTTGCAGGTTGTTCAGGCAGCAAAGAGGTTGATTTAAAAACAGTTCTTTCTGACATCAACTCTAAGTATTCATTGAACTTAAAAGAGCTTACAGATTCTAATGATCTTAAAAAATATTACAGCATCGACACAGAAGATGTTAAGCAGTTTGCGGCAGAAATCAATTCAGACAGCAATTCAAGAGTTGAAATTGTACTCGTTGAGGCTGTTGACGCTGATGCTGCATCAAGAGTAAACGATGCTCTTTCTAAGACATACACTTCAATTGTTACACAGTATTCAGGCTACAATGCCGAAAAACTTCCTATGGTTGAGGCTTGTAAGGTTACACAGGACGGCAACTATGTTACAATGATTGTTGCAGACCAGGGTCCTGAAATTCTTGAAACATTCTACGGCTACATAAAATAAAATCGTCAGATTATACGGGCGGACGCAGTTCGCCCGTTTTCTGTGTTATTAAACTTTTAACGGGAATATTGCTATGGTACAATCAGAATTAAAAAAACAGTTTTCACATATGAATAATATGCAGCAGCAGGCTGTATTTTGCACAGAAGGCCCTTTGCTTATACTTGCGGGTGCAGGCTCGGGCAAAACAACCGTTCTTGTAAACAGAATTGCGTATATTTTGCAGTCTGAACTTTGCAAACCGTGGCAGATACTTGCAATTACCTTTACAAATAAGGCGGCAGGGGAGCTTAAAGAAAGAATCTGCAACGCTGTTCCGGAAGGCGGTTCGGATATTTGGGCGGCTACATTTCACTCTACCTGTGCGAGAATTTTAAGAAGATACGGCGACAGAATCGGTTTTACAAGTCATTTTACAGTTTACGGTACTGACGATCAGAAAAAACTTGTAAAAGATATTTTAAAACAGCTTAATTATGACGAAAAAATGTTACCGGTAAAAAGAGTGCTCAACGAAATTTCAAAAGCCAAGGATGAAATGCTTACTCCGCATGAAATGCTCAAAAGAGCAGGTTACGATAACCTCAAGCAGTCCGTGGCAAAAGTATATGAAATTTACCAGTCAAGACTAAAAACCGCAGATGCAATGGACTTTGACGATATGCTCTGCAAGACTGTTGAGCTTTTTCAAAAATGTCCCGATATACTCGAATTTTATCAAAATCAGTTTAAATACATAATGGTTGATGAGTATCAGGATACAAACAAGGTGCAGTATAAATTTGTAAGTATGCTCGCCGCAAAATACGGCAACATCTGCGTTGTAGGTGATGACGACCAGAGTATTTACAAATTCAGAGGTGCTACAATTGAAAATATCCTTTCTTTTGAAAACACCTTTAAAGGCGCTAAGATGATAAGACTTGAGCAGAATTACCGCAGTACACAGAATATTCTTAATGCGGCAAACGGTGTTATTTCTAACAACACAATGCGTAAGGGCAAAACGTTGTGGACTGAAAATGCCGTTGGCGATAAAATTGAGGTGCATACTTCCGATTCCGAGCGTGACGAGGCTCAATTTATTGCAAAAACTATACTTGACGGTGTTGCCGACGGCAGAAAATTCTCTGATTTTGCAATTCTTTACAGAATGAATGCACAGTCAAACTCAATTGAGCAGGCTTTGTCAAGAAGCGGTATTCCGCACCGTGTAATCGGCGGCAGACGATTCTATGACAGAGAAGAAATCAGAGATATGGTTGCATATCTTCAGGTTATTAATAATCCGCACGACGATGTCAGACTGGGCAGAATTATTAATGTGCCAAAGCGTGGTATTGGCGCAACTACACTTGAAAAAGCCTCTGAAATTGCCGCAGGACTCGGCGAAAGCATATATTCCGTAATTAAAGATGCAGATGTATATCCACAGCTTTCAAGAGCCGCAACAAAGTTAAAGAGTTTTGTTGCGCTTATTGACGGTCTTATGGAGGCTGAACAAAGCGGAGATTATTCTCTTGCAGAATTATACAATCTCATTCTCGAACATACAGATTACGAAAAATATTTAAAAACAGAGAAAGACAACCCCGATGTAAGAATTGAGAACATCGAAGAGCTTTCTTCAAATATTATCAAATTTGAAGAGGATTACGCAGAAGAAGCGTCACTTTCAAACTTCCTTGAGGAAATTTCATTGCAGACAGATATTGATAACTATGATGCAGAAGCGGATTCATCGGTAATGATGACATTGCACAGCGCAAAAGGACTTGAATTTCCCGTAGTTTTCATTGCAGGTCTTGAAGAAGGTGTGTTCCCTTCAATTGCCACAATGATGAATCCCGATGAACTTAACGAGGAACGCAGACTTGCTTATGTAGGTATTACAAGAGCAAAAGAAAAGCTCTACATTACCAAGGCAAAGTCAAGAATGTTGATGGGTCATACAAGCTATAACAAAGTATCACGCTTTGTAAATGAAATCCCGCCCGAATTACTTAATTATACAGGCGAGAAAAAGACTTTTGCGTCAACAAATGGTTTTTCCGCATCCTCAAGTCATATCAGTATCGGTGCCGGTTCAAAATTCACACCTAACAAAAGTTTTAATACATTTACTAAACCTGCCGTTAAATCGGGTACTGTTTACAAAAAAGGAGATTGCGTATTCCATAAGGTATTTGGCAAAGGTATGATTATGAAAACCGAAAAAATGGGCAACGACACAATGCTTGAAGTTGCTTTTGATAAGGCAGGCACAAAAACTCTTATGGCTAATTTCAGTAAAATGGAAAAAATCTGATGAGGTGATTTTTTGAAGGCTTTAGCAAAATCATTAATGTGCGTAGCTATGGCGGCGTGTTCCGCAGTTGCATTTACAGGCTGTGACAATGATTCGGAATCTTCGGCTACAACAGCACCGCAGACTACAAATTCTACAGGTGCATCGACGCAGGGACTTACCGCTGCGCCTGCAACTGCTGATGAAGTACCTACTAATCCTGCATATAATTTTACAAAATTAAAACAGGATACCGACAGCATAACAGCTAAGTTCGATAATACACTTGTTGCAAGTAAGTTCAGAGGAACTGTATATTATAAACTCGGAAATGATTTTGAATATATAGGCAATAACGGCTATGCCGACAAGGGTTCGCATACATATAATTCACTCAATACAAATTACTACATAGGTTCGCTTACAAAGCAGTTTACCGCTGCGGCTGTTATGATTTTACAGGAGCAGGATAAGCTGAGCACAGATGATACGCTTGACAAGTATTATCCCGATTATAAGTACGGTTCAGATATAACTATCCGTAATTTGCTTACAATGACAACAGGCTTGCCGGATTATCTCGGCAAATCTGACGAAAGCGTGCGTGCAAATGCTCCGCAGTACGATATTTCAGAGAATAATTCCGATAAAGATAATCATTCTGTTATTTTAAAATGGATATTATCACAAGAAATTGATAATGATGAAGAAAATTACAGCTATTCAAATTCCGATTATTTTATTCTCGGTGACATAATTGAAAAGGTAAGCGGAAAAAGTTAT